>Ga0224497_10000177_pt1 | contig 47948 bp, 43 predicted proteins | sample SF_Jul11_sed_USG_4_FD_167970 | JGI IMG/M metagenome (GOLD analysis project Ga0224497, IMG submission 167970) | Sediment microbial communities from San Francisco Bay, California, United States - SF_Jul11_sed_USGS_13 | ecosystem: Environmental > Aquatic > Marine > Sediment | place: USA...
GCAGCTCGTCGGCGTTGATCCTGCTGACGTATTTGCCGACTACTATCAGATGACGCGATCGGAGCCGATGCCCCCGGTTGTCGTGGCCAGACGATCCAGGGTTAGCCGCGAAATGTCACCCGGGCCATGGATTGCCGTGATCATTGTCATTATCGTCGCCGCTGCCTCCTACTGGTGGTTCGTTGTGGAGTCGGAAACGCGCATAACGCCAGGACCCGCCAGCGAAGCGCCGATCGTGCCCGAGCAGACGGTGGATACGTCACCCGCCACCGAACAGCTCGTTGTCATAACCGGTGAACAGGCTCAGGAAGAGCCGGCGCCGGTCGTCAGTGAGCCGCTGCCAGAGCCGGTGCCGGCTGCGAATGGGGAGACGCGCATCACACTGAGTTTTTCCGGCGACTGCTGGACGGAAATCAGCGATGCGACAGGCAGACGGCTTTTTTTTGATATGGGCAGAACGGGAAACAACGTCGATTTGACGGGGCGGGCACCGTTTGCGGTGCTGTTTGGCAATGCTGAAAATGTCAGTGTTCGCGTCGACGGCAATGACTATCCGGTCTCGGCGTCAAATCCAGGCAGCCGAACCGCGCGTCTGACAATAGTGAAACCGTAGCAGACGACTGTGAAACCGCGCGCCATAAGAGGAATGAACGATATCCTGCCCGACGTGTCGGGCACGTGGAGATATCTAGAGTCCGTTGTGCGCGACATCGTGCAGTCATATGGCTATGACGAAATTCGCCTGCCGCTGCTCGAGCACACGGAGCTGTTTCGCCGTTCGATTGGTGAAGTCACCGATATCGTCGAGAAGGAAATGTACACGTTTGCGGATCGCAATGGTGAGAGCCTGACGCTGCGTCCGGAAGCGACAGCAAGCGTGGTTCGAGCGGGCATCACGAATGGGCTGCTACACAATCAGCGGCAGAAGCTCTGGACGTCCGGTCCGATGTTTCGCTACGAAAAGCCGCAAAAAGGCCGTTATCGGCAGTTCCACCAGTTCGACGTCGAGGCGCTGGGCTTCGATGGCCCGGATGTTGATGCCGAACTCATTATTATGTGCGCCCGAATGTGGCGAACACTCGGCTTGTCACGGCTGACGCTCGAGATCAATTCCCTCGGGACCGCCGATTCGCGCGCCCGCTATCGTAAGGCGCTTGTCGAGTACTTCTCCGGCGTGAAAAGTCGGCTTGATGAGGATAGTATTCGGCGCCTCGGGCAGAACCCGCTGCGGATTCTCGATAGCAAGAATCCCGACATGCAGGACATCGTGGCCACGGCACCTGTCATGCTGGATTTTCTCGATCAGGACTCGGCAGAGCATTTTCAGGCGCTCAAGGGACTACTGGAGGTTGCCGGAGTTGCCTACACCATCAATCCGCGGCTGGTTCGTGGTCTCGACTACTACAACCGTACGGTATTCGAGTGGGTTACCGATGCGCTGGGTTCGCAGGGTGCGGTTTGTTCGGGTGGCCGCTACGACGGACTCGTCGAAAAGCTCGGCGGGCGGCCGACGCCGGCCGTTGGTTGGGCGATGGGTATCGAGCGTCTCGTCGCGTTGTTTGCGGCTTGTGGAGCAGAGGCGCCGGCGGCAGGTACCGATGTGTACTTCGTGGCAGTGGGCGACAGCGCACTTGTGCAGGCATTCGCTCTGGCGGAAGACCTGCGCGACAGGGTTACAGGCATCAGGGTCGAAGCGAACCTTGGCGGCGGCAGTTTCAAGTCGCAGCTGAAGCGTGCGGACAAGAGCAACGCTGCGTACGCATTGATTCTTGGAGAACAGGAGATTGCCGATCAGTGTGTGGGCCTGAAACCATTACGCAGTACGGAGGATCAAAGCAGTATTGCAGTTGACGCGCTCGCAGAAACGCTGGCAGGGCGGCTTGGAAAAACCGTCGCGGGATAGGCGACACAAAATTCAGTAAGGGCAATAGCAGTGGACGATTTACAGTCAGAAAAAGAACAGATCGAAGAGATTCGCGCCTGGTGGGCCGAATATGGGCGCTACGTAATTGCGGGCGTCGTGATCGCCGTAGCGTTGATGGTCGGCTTTAACCAGTACAAGAGTAACAAGCTGGCGGCGGAGTTGGAGGCATCTGCGCTGTTCGAATCGCTTGCCGGACACGTATTTGAAGGTGATGTGGACGATGCCGAGCTTGTTGCCGATGAACTTGCCAATAATTATGCCAACACGTCCTATGCCGCTCAGTCAAAACTGGCGATGGCGCGCCTCTACATGGACAAAAGCCGGGACCAGGATGCTGCCGATGTTCTTCAAGAGCTTCTCGCGATGCGTGGCAACGGCGCTCTCAGGCATGTCGGACGACTGCGGCTCGCGCGTGTGCTGCTTTACCAGGACAAGCCCCAGGAAGTGATCGATCTGCTTGTTGGCCAGGACAACAAAGCGTTTGAGGGGTTGTATGCGGAGGCTCTCGGCGATGCGTTTGCGGCCCTTGGCCAGGTCGAGGCTGCGGGCGAGTCGTATCGCATTGCATTGGCCGATACCTCGCAGACGGTCAACCGCGGCCTTGTGCAGATGAAGCTGATCGATCTCCCGGACGCGCAACCTGTCCTGCCTGAAGTAAGCGGCCCCGAGCCCGAAGCCAGTGCCCCGGGCCCCGATGCGGTAACCGAGCCCGATGCCGAGCCAGTCTCTGACGATGAGGCCGGAGAGTCCGAATGACAACAACGATGCGCTCCATTTGCATTGTCGCTGCGGCGCTCGCATTGTCGGCTTGCGGCCTGTTTGGTAATGACGACGAGAAAGAACTCGAACCGACAAAACTGACCGACATAAAAACAACGCTTCAGATCAAGAAGCTGTGGAGCACGAAAGTTGGTGCTGACTCGGAGTTTCTGCGCATCGCGTTGCGGCCCATCGGTGACGGCAATCGCATCTATGCGGCGAGCCGCGACGGCAACGTTGTCGCGCTAAACCCTGACTCGGGCACCGAGTTCTGGCGCCGCAAGCTGGACATCGAATTATCTTCAGGCCCGGGTGTTGGCGAAGGACTCGTCGTGGTTGGCGCGGCCGACGGAGACCTCATCGCTCTGAGTGCCGATTCAGGCGATGAACTGTGGCGCGTAAATGTCGGTGGTGAATCGCTCGCCACGCCGACAATAAAAGACGATCTTGTCGTAGCGATCACGATTGACAATCGTCTGCGCGCGTTATCCGCTTTCGATGGCAGCGAACGCTGGATTGTCGAACAGTCCACGCCCAGGCTGACAATGCGGGGTTCGGCGTCGCCGGTGCTAGCCGGTACATCTGTCATAGCAGGGTTTGACAACGGCCGGCTTCTCGCCGTTAATCTGTCGACCGGCGACGTCCAGTGGGAGACGGTGCTGTCACCGCCCACCGGACGTTCCGATCTCGAACGACTGGCAGACATAGACGGCATGATCAGTGTTGTCGGCCCGGATGTGTATGCGTCCGGGTATCAGGGCAATATTGCCGCGATCGCTTCGGAGTCGGGTCAGATTTTGTGGTCCCGCGACGTGTCGTCCTTTGAAGGCGTGTCCGCCGACTGGAACAACGTGTACACGGTTGACGGGGAAGGCGCAGTCATTGCATTGACACGTCGTTCCGGCGACGAGGCTTGGCGTCAGAACTCCTTGTTGCGGCGTGAGCCCACATTGCCAATTGCCTTTCGGACAACGGTGGTCGTCGGCGACCTCGAAGGCTATTTGCACTTCTTCAGCAATTTCGACGGCGACCCCGTGGCTCGGGTCAAGGTCGGCGGGCAGGCCATCTCCAACGAACCGATCGTGGTCGCTGATCGGCTGTATGTGCAAAGTGACGCCGGCACCGTCTCTGCCTTCGTCGTGCAGGAGCCAAAACGCGCGCGCAACGCACCTGACATCTCAGACGAAGGCGCGTGAGATCCCGTACCCGGGTCTGATCTGATGCTTCCTGTTATTGCGTTGATTGGCCGTCCAAATGTCGGCAAATCGACGTTGTTTAATCGTCTTACGCGCTCGCGCGATGCTCTCGTTGCCGACTACCCGGGGTTGACGCGCGATCGCCAGTACGGCTTCGGCAAGCTCGGTCCAATTCCCTATCTCGCTATCGATACCGGCGGCGTCGCTGGCGGTGAAGTCGGCATCGAAGGACTCATGGTGGAACAGACTGTTCGCGCGCTCGAAGAGGCCGACGTGGCGATAGTCATGGTGGATGGCAGAGAAGGCCTGACAGCCGCCGACGAGCACGTCGCCGAGCTTGCGCGCAAGAACGCGAAAAAGACCTGGCTTGTGGTCAATAAAGCGGAGGGCCTCGACAGCGCAATCGCATCAGGCGAATTTCACGGGCTCGGTGTGGGCGACCCGGTTGCAATCTCGGCATCCCATGGCGACCGCGTAAAAGCGTTGATGGAAGCCGTGCTTGCCGATTTCGAGGTCGAGGACGGTACCGCGGCGGAGGCAGCGGCGGACGAAGACCAGAGGGAACTGCGTATCGCCGTGATTGGCCGGCCGAATGTCGGCAAGTCAACATTGATCAATCGGCTGATCGGGGAAGAACGGCTCGTTGTGTTCGATCAGCCAGGTACGACTCGCGATAGTGTGTCCGTGCCCTTCGAACGCAACGACCGAAAGTACGAGCTCATCGATACCGCGGGCATCCGGCGCAAGGCCAAAGTGCATGAGGCCATTGAAAAGTTCAGCATCATCAAGGCCCTGCAGGCAATCGAGCGCGCCCAGGTCGTCATTGCAGTACTGGATGCACACGAGGGCATTACGGAGCAGGACGTGAGCCTGCTGGGTCTCGTCCTCGAACGCGGCCGCGCCCTTGTCGTCGTTACGAACAAGTGGGACGGGCTGTCTGCTGCCGATCGCAAGCACGTGCGCGATGAACTCGACCGGCGTTTGCCGTTTCTCGACTTTGCCGAGCGCATAACGATTTCGGCGTTACACGGCACGGCAGTGGGCGACTTGTTGCCGGCCGTCGAGCGCGCATTTCGCGCTGCGACACGCGATCTGTCGACGACGGAGCTGACGCGTGAACTCGAGAGTGCCGTGACGGCGCATCCGCCACCACTCGTGCGAGGGCGTCGAATTCGCCTGCGCTATGCGCACCAGGGTGGCCGCAATCCACCCGTGATTGTCATTCACGGCAATCAAACCGAGCACGTACCGGAGGCTTATCGCCGCTACCTGATCAATCGCTTTCGCAAAGCGTTCAAGCTCAAGGGCACGCCCGTGCGCCTGAGTTTCAAGACAAGTAAGAATCCATTCAAAGGACGGCGCAACAAGCTGACGCCGCGCCAGGAGAGTAAGCGCAAGCGGCTGATGAAGCACGTTAAGAAGTAGGAGCCCGCTTCCCCGAATCGGGAATAAACAGCGGGCGACAAGCATGATATAAGTGCCCTAACGCAACCGGAGCTCATCGATGGGCCCTGCAACAAAGACTGTTACGTTGGAAGGACGTTTCCAGATGCACCGCGCCGGGCATCTCGAGTCGCCGACAATGGCCTACGAAACGTGGGGCGAGCTCAACGAGTCCCGCAGCAACGGCATCCTGATCTTCAGCGGTTTGTCGCCGTCAGCGCATGCCGCTTCGTCAGCCGAGGACCACTCTGCCGGCTGGTGGGAGGACATGATCGGTCCGGGTTTGCCGCTCGACTCGAATCGTTATCACATCATATGTGTTAACACGCTTGGTAGCTGTTTCGGCTCAACGGGACCTGCGTCAGTCGATCCCGCGACGGGAGAGATCTACCGGCTGAGATTTCCAACGCTGACGCTCGAAGACGTCGCTGAGGCAGCGTACGGCGTGGTTTGCCACCTCGGCATTGAGCAATTAGATTCAGTCATCGGCTGCTCGATGGGCGGCATGAGCGGACTCGCATATTGTGTGCGTCACCCTGGCGCCGCCCGCCGTTTTATCTCGATCTCGTCGGCAACACGTGCGTTGCCATTCGCAATCGCCGTGCGTTCACTGCAGCGTGAAATGATTCGCTCGGATCCGAAGTGGATGAACGGTAACTACGATCCCAAAGATCCGCCAATCACCGGGCAGCGCCTTGCGCGCAAACTGGGCATGATGTCGTATCGATCGCCCGAAGAGTGGAATCAACGATTCGGACGACAACGCACGACAGCCACTGAGGAAAACGTCAACGATCCATTCAAGATCGCTTTCTCGGTCGAAGCATACCTCGAGAATCACGCCAACAAATTCAGCGGTGGGTTCGATCCGAATTGTTACCTGTACCTGTCACGCGCCTCCGATCTGTTCGATTTGGCTGAGCATGGTGGATCACTCGAGTCGGGTTTTTCCAAACTCAGGCTCGAGCGGGCACTGGTGATAGGCGTCGTGACCGACATCCTGTTTCCGCTGCAGCAGCAGCGAGACATTGCCGCCGGACTCTCGGCGGTGTGCCCGAATACACGGCTCGTCGAGCTCGACTGCATTCGCGGCCATGACTCGTTCCTCGTGGACATGGACGCCTTTCGTCCCGTTATTTGCGATTTCTTTGAGACTTGCGGACCCTAGATTCCAGGGCCCATACGAACCATTGGCCTGCTCGTGAATCCAGTTGCCGGCACGGGTGCAGAGTTGCTCTGAAAGGCACGGATGGCGCGATGTACGCGCGCGCTCGAGATGGGCGCCATCGCTGATGAACTTGCGGTCGATAAGACTCTGCTGGGGACAGACGCTGGCATCGCCGGCACGCTGGCGGGCAGCGGCCGCAGTGAACGCGCTATTGTCGGGCTCCTGGACGGCATCTCTAGGGGCCACCGAGCTCGATGCTGAACCGGCCGGCTAAATCGACGTTACCGTGGGGCGCAATCATCCGATCGCGTTCGCTTCCGACTTAGCGCCTGGGCCGACTATCGCGAGGTTTATGGCTCGACATCAGGCATGTGGGTTCTGTCTCCGGCCTATGGCGGTGGCGGAGAGGCGTTCGACTTCAAATTCGTCGTAGCAAGGGGCAATTTCGAGGAACCGGGTGCCGACTCCGATCAATACAGCAAGGAAGGTTAGAAGAAGGGCAACGAACTCTTTGCGCGTAAGGTCGACTGCGACTCAGCGCGAGTTTACCTGACCAAGAACGTTCGGGTGGCGGAAGACGACGAGGAGTAACACGCGCAAGCCCGGAACACGGAAGCGGCGGGCTGCCCGCCGCCCTCCTGAGCAGTGGGCCTGAAGTTGTGTCGGATACTTCGCCGATCCGCTGAGTCGAATTCGGAATTGCTGCTGGCCTGGGCAGCCGGTGTACTTTACCCGGTTCCGCTATTCGTCCCGGTTTTGTCTGAAACGATCATTGCCGCGGCATTTCCGAGTCAGCGCGGCCCAGATAACTGCGCGATGGCGCATCCTGCGCCGCTCTGCGCACAGCAACCGTAACGCCCCATGTACCACGAGTTCGCGGTGGAACGCGCGGCGGCGGTGCGCCCGCAGCGGCAGGCCCCACCTGCATATAGCAGCCGTCTGCACGTAAGTACAAGCTCTCACTTGTGCTATTCAGAAACATCGCAACGTCCATAACGGAGGTGTTGGGTTATGAGGCCTCGATGCGCGACTGCTTTGGTATTTTCCTTCCTGGCTGCAGCGTGTAGCGCAATTCTGCTTGGCTGCGGCGGCGCCGGTAACGACGGCAGGATTGTGGCGCCACTGGTCCTGGCCGAGGAGTCACCGGCCGGCATTTACTCCGGCACGTTCACGTCGGCGAGCGGTGCACGCCCGATCGCGTATCAGACGGTTGGACTGATCAGCGAGAATCATGATGTGCAGTTTCTGTTGTCTTTTGACGCGCAGCGGCACTACGCGGGCTACGTCCTGGTACTTGGATCCGATATTTCTGGCTTGCTGTTCGAATACCGGGGCGTGTATGGCCGCTTCTTCGGCATCGATGGCGTGAGCGAGACGACATTTGATGGCAGCGTCGCCGAGGCGGACAACATTTTTGCCGACTATTCCGGGCCACGCGATCAGGGTCGGATCGACCTCGACTACATGGCCGCCTATGAAGCCGGCTCATCGCTGGATCGCACAGCCGGCATCTGGGCTTACAGTGAAGCATCGGCCGGCGGTGCTGTTTATGCAATTACCCTGGACATTGATGCGAATGGCCAGATCTTTGGCGCGGATTCGAGCGGCTGCATCTATAGCGGTCAGCTGAGCATTATCGATGCGCACTACAACATGTACCGAGCGCACGTCATGATCCACAACTGTGGGGTCCTTGACGGCGATTACAACGGTCTGGCTACTGTGTCCGCACTCGGTATCGGTCAGATGGAAAGGCTAAGACTCGGCGTTTCCAACGACGCGATCGCTTTCGCGGGCTTTTTCGACAAAACGTAGCGTGACCGGACGAATTTCGCTGAGAATCCTGTCGCGAAGACCCCAAAGGGGATGTTGGTTTTGAGTTTTCGAATCGTGCATACTCTGAACACGATCATGCCACGAAGAAACATCGTCGGCCGCGTTGGCGATCGAGACGCAGCGGCCCGATGGTGACCGAAAGCCAGGCGGCGCTGCCAGACTATCCAAAAAATTCCGGACGAGGCCGAAGACTGTGGTGCACAAGAGTGACGATGGAAATCTTCATACCGAGGCCCATGGCACCCGGGACCTGGATTTCGACACGACTGAAATTGATAACGCTGTAATGTCGGATATCGGCGACCGCGTCAAGCGGGCGTTCGACGGAGACGACGGGGTCGGACGGCACAGTGATATCAGTGTTCTTGATGTTGACGTGCTACCGCATGTCGAATCTGTGCAAGATGATACTTTCGCGCCCGGATTCGTCCTAAAGGATCGCTTCGAATTAGTGACGCTCGTTCACTCCGGCGGTATGGGTCACGTCTATAAAGCGGTCGATTATTGCCGGCAGCGCATTGGTTCAGAGAATATCCATGTTGCGATAAAGATGATGCGGCGCACGGCGGCCCCGGAGCACGAAGCGCACCTCGTCCTGGAGCGCGAGGCTGCAAAAGCGCAGGCACTGTCCCATCCCAACATCATCAACATCTTCGATTTTGACGAGCACGAGGACCGATTTTTCCTCGTCATGGAATGGTTGGATGGTGAGTCCGTCAACGCCTTGCTAAGACGCAACAGTGGCCAGCAGCTGGCGCCCGAGATTGCGTGGTCGATCATCGAGGGTGCTGCGGCCGCTATTGAACATGCCCACTCGCACAACGTGGTCCACGCCGATATCAATCCATCCAATATTTTCATCACTCGTAGTGGGGAAATAAAGCTATTGGACTTCGGCGTGGCGCGATACTGCGACGACTCGCAAGATACGTCTAACGTCCGACCTACGTGGGTGACACAGACATATGCGAGCCCCGAGGTGCTGTCAGGATTGCAACCCGTCTTTGAAGACGACGTTTTCTCGCTTGCGTGCATCGCCTATCGCCTTTTGAGTGGCCGACATCCCTTTGACGGCTCGATTTCAATAGTCGCCAAACATGAGGGTATCGAGGTTCCCTGCATCCAAGGCCTTGCCGATCGCGACTGGCTGGTTCTATGTCGCAGCCTGTCGTATGCGCGCGCGGACAGATGTGAGCCGATCAGCGCGTTCATTCGCCACACGACATCCACCGCAAGGCCCGAAGTGGCGAGCCCAGGGTACCGTCGTATGCGTACGCTTTGGCCGCTCGCCGCGTCCGTCGCCGCGCTGGCTATAATCGCCGGTGGCTGGTGGTTTTGGCCGAGTGAGACATTGAACAAACCTGCGGTCGAAGCGCAACGATCGCCCGCCGACGAACCGACCACGAGCAATACAGAAGCAGTCCCTGTGCAAGCCCCGGTGAACAAGCTTTTGGCCAGCGCGGTCGAAGCGGTCGAAGAGGGGCGCCTCGTAGGCCCGGAACCTGGCAATGCACGCTCACTGTATCGCAAGGCGCTGGCGATTGAACCGACCAATCCTGGGGCGCTGCGAGGCTTGCGGAGCATTAGCGACACCTACGTGCAGCAGGCAAATCAGGAACTCGTTAGCGGTAATCCTTGGCAGGCCTCTGCCGCGCTCGCTATTGCCGCCGAGACGGATCCGGGCAATCCCGCGATCATGATTACCAATGAACTGCTCATTGCACAAGGTGACCGCCAGTTGGCCAGCGCCCGCCTCGCAGCCGTGGAAGGAGATACAGAGCGGGCTGCCGAAATGTTGTCCATAGCCGAGAATTTTGCTCACCTCGATGAAGTTGCGATAAACGAAGTCCGCGAACAATTGGCGCGGCTCGCGCAAGAGGAACTGTTCCTCGAGAGACTTGCGGCGGCAGAAGAGCATATTGACAGAGGCCGACTGACAACGCCGGCGCAACAGAACGCGCAAACCGTGTTGGCCGAGTTGTACCGGGACCATGGTGACGATCCGCGGCTGCTCAGGTCGATGGAACGCCTCGGCGAGCGTTTATTGACGCGCGCGTCCGTTGCCACCGCCGCTGCTGAATTCTCGACTGCCGGTGAGCTGCTGGATACCGTCGATGCCCTCGGTGTGCTCTCCCCCGGGGTGGCCGCAGCCAGGGAATCGCTGCGGACCGCCGTCGATGCTACAGACTTCGATCAGGCAGCTGCCGCAGGAAACGATGTGCCGGAATTGCCAACTGTCGCTTCTTTGGATACGCAGGCGAATCTGCCGGCGACGCCCGCAGCCAGCGATGTAGCATTGGCAACAACGCTGGAATCAAAGGGCAGTGAATCGGGATTGATTGACGCCCGGACGCGGACGGCACGCGAGCCCGTGCGCGCCGATACTGCAGAATCGCTCAGCACAACCACGGCTGAGCCCGGGAAGCCAAAGCTGAGCAGATTGGATGAGCTGGGCATCCGCTCGTATGTCGCACCAAGATATCCACGTAATGCATCGCGACGCCGCATAAGCGGTCTTGTTCATGTTGGCTTTGATGTCAATACGGACGGCAGCACGAGCGCGATCAAGGTCGTCAGCTCTGAGCCGAGTGGTGTATTTGATGCCAGTGCCGAGGAGGCGGTCAGCCAATGGCAATTCGCGCCGCAGGATCGCGTGATCAGAGCAAATGTGACCGTGCGGTTTGAGCTGCCGCGATGAGCACGCGTGAGGATCTGTAGCACGGCCGCTAGGTACAAGCACGAATTGCAAATTCACGCGCAAGTTCCACGATAGAGACGGAGTTCTAGAAGGCGGTGATCAATGGCTCAGTGGAACATGTTGGCGGGTTGGACCGGCATGATATTCGGGCTACTGACCGGTGCCGCCATCGGCCTGTTCTTCCATCAGGAGTCATTTGCAGGCGGCTACGCATCGTTTCGCCGCCGCATGCTGCGGCTCGGACACGTCGCATTCTTCGCACTCGGAATCATCAATGTCGTATTCGCGCTGTCGCTGACGACAACTGAAGTCGTACTGAGCTACCCGAAAGTCGCGTCGCTAAGCCTGGTTGCCGGCGCAGTTCTGATGCCGCTGACCTGCTATCTCTCCGCCTGGAAGAAACCGTTTCGACATCTTTTCCCGCTGCCCGTTGTTTGCGTCGCGATCACTCTGGTGCTGATTCTGCAAGGAATAGTGACGTTATGAAACTTGGTCTGATTGCCATGAGCGCCACACGTGCTCATAACGAGGAACTTACAAAGCTCGGTTTTACGCTGCCTGGATTCGTTGATCGAAGTCGCGTAATCGCCTCGCTTCCCAGCCTCGGCCTGCTGACATTGGCCGGAATGACGCCGCCAGGTATCGAAATGGAGTACATGGACGTGCCGGATCTGACCCGGGTGGACGGCCTGCCGGGCGAGTTCGATGTCGTCGCGATCTCGTCATTCACGGCACAGATCAAAGAAGCCTATGAACTTGCGGATCGATATCGGGCCGCGGGTACGACGGTTCTTCTTGGGGGGCTGCACGTAACGGCGCTTCCCGATGAGGCGCTGGCGCATGCGAATTGCATTGTCGTTGGCGAGGGCGAGCCGTCCTGGCCAAACGTGATCAACGACTTTCAAAAGAATCGATTGCGACGGATCTACGACTCCAGACAACGGCCATTCAATATGGCAGAAAGCCCCATACCGCGTTTCGATCTGTTGAATCAGGATCACTACAATCGAATGACCGTGCAAACCGCGCGCGGTTGTCCGTTCAATTGCGAGTTCTGCGCCGCGTCCGTCAGGCTGTCACCGTTCTATCGGCTGAAACCATTTGAAAATATTATTGCCGAAATTCGGCGCATCAAAGAGCTGCAGCCGCAGCCGTTTATCGAGTTTGCAGACGACAATACCTTCGTCAACAAGCGCCACGGCAAGGTGCTGATGCGCGCTCTGCAAGCGGAACACATCAAGTGGTTTACTGAAACAGACATTTCAGTCGCGGAGGATGATGAGCTGCTTGGTATGATGCGAGACGCCGGCTGCGTCCAGGTACTGATCGGATTCGAAAGCGCCACGCGTGCAGGCGTGCATGGGATTGAATTGAAGTCAGACTGGAAGGCAAGGCAGTTCGATGACTACATGTCTGCCATCGACAAAATTCAAAGCTACGGAATTTCGGTTAACGGCTGCTTCATACTCGGCATGGACAATGATGGTCCGGATTGCTTCGAAAACGTCGTTGAGTTTGTTCGTGACAGCGGTCTTTACGATGTGCAAATAACGATGCTGACGGCGTTTCCCGGCGCCCCGCTGTATCAGCGCTTCAAAGTCGAAGGGCGTTTGCTCGATGAGACCGCGTGGGAACTCTGCACGCTATTCGACGTGAATTTCAAACCCCGGAACATGAGTCCAGGCGATCTCGAGTCCGGGTTCAGGTGGCTCGTCGAAGAATTGTACAACCAGGAGTTTACCGATGAACGGCATCGTAAATTCCATGAGCGACAAGCGGCGCTGCTGGCCAGCAGACACCGCAAGGAGGGTACTGTGAATGAACATCACTATCGTTAAAGGACTTTTTATTATCGCCGCGATTTACGACGGCGTTCTCGGCCTGCTATTCCTGATTGCGCCGGGACTTGCGTTCGAGATGTTCGAGGTCGTGCCGCCGAATCACTTTGGCTATGTGCAATTTCCGGCTCTCCTGCTGCTGATTTTTGCCGCGATGTTCTATCGGGTCTCGCAAGATCCGGTGCCGAATCGATTCATCATGCTGTACGGCGTCGCATTAAAGACTTCCTACAGTGGCATAGTCTTTTACTACATGCTGACGACTGGCGTCCCGGCAATGTGGGTTCCGTGGGCGTGGGCAGACCTGGTTTTCCTCGTACTGTTCCTGATGAGCTGGAACTACACGGGCCGCCTTGCGAACGCGCCGGCGGAATAGTCTGCTGAGATAAGCGGGAAACGCGTTATTGCGTGTCGTCCGGCAGCACCAGCGCAGGATCGACGGCGGTGCCGTTCAAATAAGTGCCAAAGTGCAGGTGTGGGCCGGTCACACGACCGGTCGCACCGACCGCGCCTATTGAATCTCCGGCTGCGACTTGCTGACCTTCCGCAACGCCAATCTCGCTCAAGTGACAATACATGGTCACGTAACCCTGGCCGTGGTCGATAATGACGGTATTGCCGTTGAAGAAGTAGTCGCCTGTCGCCGTGACGACCCCGTGCCGCGGTGCGAGGATGGACTCGCCCGCGGGCGCGGCGATGTCCATGCCTTTGTGCGGTGAACGCGGCTGATCGTTAAAGAAGCGGCGCAGGCCAAAACTCGAGCTGCGCGCACCCTCGACAGGCGGTTCGAGGCTGATGCCGTCGAGCGGCACATTACGCCAGTTCGTAAGCGCTGCGTCGATGATTTTGCGTTCCCTCCCAACTCGCTGCAGGTCTTCTTCGCTCAGCGAGACGTACCCTTTGCTGACCTTCAGGCGCTGCTCGGGATACGCGTGTTCCCGCACGCCGAATGTGAGACTTGATCCGTCAGCCAGCATTATCGTGGCCTCACCAATCGATGTGTCCAGGGGCACGCCAATTGCCGCGCGCCAATGACCGCCGTCGTTCATCACGAGCACGCGCCTGCCGTCGTACTTGACAACTGGCGTCGCGCCCTCAGCCGCACCCAGATCAATAAGCGCGATGCCGCCGGGCCAGGCGGCATCGGCAGTTGCGACGTTTAGCCACATCGCAAAAACTATCGGTGCAAGGATGTGCAGGCGATCAATCATAGTCATCCTGATTTCGACTTCACCGTCGCAATTAGTTCACCCTTGGCAAGTCTTGCCCGAATGTCATCACCCGCTGCGGCATCTGCGGCATTCATCAAGACTTTGCCAGACTTCACATCCTCGACAATTGCGTAGCCTCTGTCGAGCGTCGCCAGCGGGCTTACCGCGTGCAGTCCACGCATCGCAAGCTCGAGCCGGTGACTGCTGTCCGCAACGGAGCGGCCAGCGCCAGCACGAAGACGCTGCCACAAGTTCGTAAGCACAGGTTGCTGCCGTAGCAGGTCCTGAGTGATCCCGGATGCCAGACGGCGGCGCAGCTCCCGCAGGCGCTCGTGCTGTCGCAGCAGAGTCTGTTGCGGACTGGTCTGCAGCAAGCGCCGGCTCAACCAATCCAGCGTCTGGCCGCGGTTCTCCAGGACGCGTTGCCCTGACCGGGCGAGTCGTGAGGTAAGAGAGTTGATCGCCCGCAGCCAATCGCCACGATCCGGAACAATCAGTTCGGCAGCACCCGAGGGCGTCGGCGCTCGCACGTCGGCGACGAAGTCGGCGATCGTAAAATCGATCTCATGGCCGACGGCGCTGACGATCGGTATGGGGGACTCGGCAATAGCGCGCGCCAGCCGCTCGTCATTGAACGCCCACAGGTCCTCGAGCGAGCCGCCACCGCGGCTTATGATCAGCACGTCGCACTCATCGCGCCGGATGGCGGACTGCAAAGCAGCAATGAGTTCCGGCGTCGCCGCGTCGCCCTGCACGGCGGACGGATAGAGGACGACGGGAATGGACGGGAAACGGCGTGCCAGTACGCTCAGGATATCGCGTATCGCGGCGCCGGTCGGTGACGTTATGACGCCGATGCGCTCGGGCAGTGGAGGTAGTTCCTGTTTGCGGTCTTCGTCAAAAAGGCCTTCGGCGGCGAGCTTCTTCTTCAGAACCTCGAACTGCCGCTTCAGGGCGCCTTCGCCGGCGGGCTCCACCTGCTCGACGATCAGCTGATAGTCGCCGCGCGCTTCGTAAAGGCTGACGCGGCCGAACACGAGCACCTGATCACCGTTTTTGAGCGCAATCGTCGGGCCACGCTGGTGCTGGCGGAAAAATGCTGCGCGAATCTGCGCAGATTTGTCTTTGAGGCTGAAATAAAGGTGGCCCGAGGCGGGCCGGGCCAGATTCGAAATCTCGCCCTCGACCCAGAGGCGTGTGAGTCCGGTCTCGAGCAGTGTCTTGACCTGACGGTTGAGCTGGCTGACGGTGATTGCGGCCGCCATGGCATGCGCTTGGCCCGCTTTTTCCATGCTCGCGAGTATAGCGAAGCACGCAAAGCTTTTGCCGAAAATTTCATCGGCGTACAATTAACCGTTTACCCTCGTCACAGGACCCAAAAACTCCATGCGAATCGCCAAGGAAGCCCTGACCTTCGACGACGTTCTGCTGCAGCCGGGCTACTCCGAGGTGCTGCCGCGCGAAGTCGATCTAAGCACGAGTCTGACGCGGTCGATCAAGCTCAATATTCCAATTCTGTCCGCAGCGATGGATACGGTTACCGAAGCGCGCCTCGCGATCGCTCTGGCGCAGGAAGGTGGCCTCGGCATTGTCCACAAGAACATGTCGATCGAGAACCAGGCTCGCCAGGTGTTGCAAGTGAAGAAGTTCGAAAGTGGCATCGTGCGCAATCCGATCACCGTGTCTCCTGATATGACGATCCGTGACGTCATCGAGCTCACCCGCTCCTTGAATATCTCCGGCGTGCCGGTCGTCGATGGGAAGGAGACGGTCGGCATCGTGACGCATCGCGATCTGCGGTTTGAGACTCATCTCGATGCGCCGGTATCGACCGTCATGACACCCAAGTCCCGGCTCGTGACGGTGGGCGAGGGCGCGGACAACGACGAAGTGCTTTACCTGCTGCACAAGCATCGTATCGAAAAAGTGCTGATTGTCGACAAAGACTATGAACTCAAGGGCATGATTACGGCGAAGGACTTTCAGAAAGCCAAGGACTACCCGCAGGCGTGTAAGGACGAAAGTGGCGCACTGCGCGTCGGCGCCGCAGTGGGCACTGGCTATGAGACCGATGATCGTGTCGAAGCGCTCGTCGAGGCCGGCGTTGACGTCATCGTTGTCGACACATCACACGGTTTTTCAAAAGGCGTTATCGATCGTGTCAAGCGAGTCAAAGACGCGCATCCTGACGTTCAGGTAATGGGCGGCAACGTCGTCACCGGTGACGCGGCCACAGCCCTCGTCAAAGCCGGTGCCGACGGCGTCAAAGTCGGCATTGGGCCGGGTTCGATCTGCACCACTCGCGTCGTTGCCGGTGTCGGCGTGCCGCAGATCTCGGCAGTGGCCGAGGTGGCCGCCACATTGAAGAAGTCGGGTGTACCGTTTGTCGCCGACGGCGGCATCCGCTATTCCGGCGACATTGCCAAGGCGCTGGTTGCCGGTGCGTATTCGGTCATGATCGGCGGTCTGTTTGCGGGTACCGAAGAGTCACCTGGCGAGGTCGAACTCTATCAAGGCCGATCGTACAAGTCCTACCGCGGCATGGGTTCGCTCGGTGCGATGGGTCAATCGCACGGCTCATCGGATCGCTACTTCCAGGACGCGACCGAGGAACTCGAGAAGCTTGTCCCCGAAGGCATCGAAGGTCGCGTTGCATACAAGGGTGGCCTCGTCGCTATCGTGCATCAGCTGATTGGCGGCGTTCGCGCTGCAATGGGGTACACGGGCAGTGCATCGATTACCGAAATGCGCACGAAGCCACAGTTTGTGCGGATCACGGGAGCGGGCATGAAAGAAAGCCACGTGCATGACGTAACGATCACCAAAGAAGCACCGAATTACCGCTCCAACTGACGGAAATTGAATTCATGAGCCAGCCCGCCGCGGCCAGCAACGCCCAACGCCCCGATATACATGCACATCGTCTGCTGATCGTCGATTTCGGCGGCCAGTACACGCAGCTGATTGCCAGGCGTGTTCGCGAGTGCGGTGTGTATTCGGAGATTCACCCCTGGGACATGTCGGACGACGATGTCCGCGAGTTTGCGCCGGCTGGCATCGTGCTTTCGGGTGGGCCCGAGTCCGTTAACCTGGACGATCCGCCCCGCGTTCCGCATGCGGTATTTCAACTCGGCGTACCGGTGCTCGGCATTTGTTATGGCATGCAGTCGATGGCGGCCGAACTCGGCGGCAAGGTCGAAGCCTCCGAGCATCGCGAGTTCGGCTACGCTGAGATATCGCCGGGCGACTCTGATCTGTTCGGGGGCTTCAGTGACGCGGATAGCGGCAAACCCATGCTCAAGGTCTGGATGAGCCACGGCGATCGCGTCGAGGCGGTGCCGCCGGGGTTCGAAATATCGGCGCAAAGCCCGAACTCCCCGATTGCGGCGATGGAAGACAAAGCGCGGCGTTTCTATGGCGTGCAGTTCCACCCCGAAGTGACACACACCCTGCACGGCGACGCGATTATGCGCCGCTTCGTTCGCGAAGTTTGCGCTTGTCCGGGCGACTGGACGCCCGGCAACATCGTCGCGGACGCTGTTGCTCATGTTCGCGAGCAGGTGGGTGAAGGGCAGGTGTTGCTCGGGCTGTCGGGTGGCGTGGATTCGTCGGTCGTGGCGGCGCTACTTCACGAGGCCATCGGCGATCAGCTCACCTGCGTCTTCGTCGATCACGGGCTGCTGCGGCATAACGAGGGCGATCAGGTCATGGAGACCTTCGCCAAGCACATGCACATCAACGTCATTCGAGTGAACGCGGCGGACCGGTTTTTCGCTGCGCTGAAGGGCGAGTCGGACCCGGAGAAAAAGCGCAAGATCATCGGCGGCATGTTTATTAAAGTGTTTGATGAAGAGGCGCACAAGCTCGAGGGCATCGAATGGCTGGCGCAAGGCACGATCTACCCTGACGTCATCGAATCGGCCGGCAGCAAGACGGGCAAGGCTCACGTCATCAAGTCGCATCACAACGTTGGCGGGTTGCCCGACGACATGCGCATGTCACTCATCGAACCACTACGGGAGCTCTTCAAGGACGAAGTCCGAAAGATCGGACTTGAACTCGGACTGCCGCGCGAGATGGTATTCCGGCACCCGTTCCCGGGGCCCGGACTCGGCGTTCGCGTACTGGGTAAGGTCAAGCGCCAGTACGTCGAAAAATTGCAGCTTGCCGACGAAATCTTTATCGAGGAATTACATAAGCATGATCTTTACGACGTGGTTAGTCAGGCGTTCGCCGTGTTTCTGCCCGTCAAGTCAGTGGGTGTTATGGGTGACGGACGCCGTTACGATTATGTCATTGCGTTGCGCGCGGTTGAGACGATCGATTTCATGACGGCGCGATGGGCTCGCCTGCCGTACGATTTTCTCGAACGGGTCTCACTTCGTATCATCAACGAAGTGGACGGTATCTCGCGAGTGACCTACGACATCTCCGGTAAACCGCCGTCGACGATCGAGTGGGAATAAATGGATACGCGAGACGCGGCGTTCATGCAGTCAGCGTTACGTGAGGCGGAAAAGGCAGCCACGGCTGGCGAAATACCGGTTGGCGCAGTCCTCACGATGGGTGACGAGATACTCGCTGCCGGGCAGAATCGATCGATTCGTGATTTCGATCCCAGCGCTCATGCCGAGGTAGTGGCGCTACGCGCTGCATGCCACGCTCAGAGCAATCACCGGCTGGGCAACGCGACCTTGTACGTGACGCTCGAACCTTGCGCAATGTGCGTAGGGGCACTCGTGCAGGCGCGAGTCAATCGCCTGGTTTTCGGCGCCTATGATCCGAAAGCGGGAGCCGTCGGAAGCGCCATCGATCTGACCGACAGTGCGGCTTTCAATCATCGATTTGAGGTGTTGGGCGGCGTGCTTGCCGATGAGTCCGGTGCGTTGTTGCAGGACTTCTTTCGCTCCCGACGCTAAACTCTGAGTCATATGGCAACTGATTCAAAAAACATCGATCGACGCGAGATCAGTGAAGAGGCGATCCACTGGGATCCGGACGTCAGCTACAGCGGTTACCTGTCTCTGGATGCGCTTCTCGAATGTCAGAACGTACGCACTGACTCGCACGACGAGATGATGTTCATGATCATCCACCAGGCCTCCGAATTGTGGATGAAGCTCTGCATTCATGAGATCACAGCTGCGATGCGTGAGGTTGCGAACGACAATCTCGGTGCGGCATTCAAGATGCTGTCGCGCGTGTCGCATATCCAGGCCCAACTGCGTCACAGCTGGGCAGTGCTATCGACGATGACGCCGTCCGATTACCTTAGCTTTAGGGACGACTTGGGACAAAGTTCGGGTTTTCAGTCATTCCAGTATCGCGAGATTGAATATGCGTTGGGCAACAAGAATGCCGCATTGATGGAAGTGCATCGGCGCAACCCGAAGCGGTATCAGCATCTTGAGAAGGTGCTCAAGGCGCCGAGTTTTTACGATCTTTGTTTGCAGCATCTGGCCCGGCACGGCTTCGCGATACCGGATAACTATCTGCAGCGGGACTGGTCGCAACCTTACGTGCCTTCAGCTGCAGTTGAAGCAGCCTGGGGTCGGGTCTATGCATCGACAGATGAGCATTGGCAGCAATACGAACTGGCGGAAAAACTCGTCGATCTCGAGCACGAGTTTCAGATGTGGCGCTTCAGTCACATGAAAACGGTGGAACGCATTATCGGCTATCGCAAGGGCACCGGCGGCACGAGCGGTGTCGCGTTTCTCGAGAAGGCTTTGTCGCTGCGCTTTTTCCCCGAACTGTGGACCGTACGGACCGAGCTACAGTAACTACGCGGTTTCTTCTGGCTTCACGGGAGCGGGCGGTTCTATCTCTTCGGGGATATCGAATTCACGCAAATCCGCTTCTTCGTTCTCGGTCAACCACCGCAGGATGTTGTAGTAACTCCTGATATTGTTGACATACAAGACAGGCTCCCAGCCGCGTGCGTAGCCGAAAGGCACTCGTGAGTACCACTTGCGCTGCGCGAGCAGCGGCAAAGCCTTGCTGAGGTCTACCCAGGTGTCCGGATCGCCGCCTTGCCACTCGACAATCTGTTGTGCGTCCTTTACGTGATTGAAGCCGACGTTATAGGCTGCGAGCGCCATCCATGTCCGGTCGGGCTCTTCGACAGTATCAGCAACGCGTTCTGTCTGCCGCGCGTAGTACTGTGCGCCGCCGAAGATACTGTTCTTCGGGTCTACGCGGTCATCAAGACCGAGATATTCGGCGGTGTCCTGGGTGAGCATCATGATGCCGCGGACGCCAGTAGGTGACACAGCACCCGACCGCCAGTGGGATTCCTGGTAGCCGATGGCGGCAAGCAGACGCCAGTCGATGCTCCATTGTGCAGCCGCCTCTTCGAACATCGCCCGATATCGCGGCAAGCGGCTCTCGTAGTGACGGATGAAATTGCGCGTGCCGACATAGTCGAACTTGTTGGTGTGACCGTAGTAGCGATCTTTGATCCGCGCCAATAACCCATCCCGATCGATATTGATCAGAAAATCGTCCGCGCGGCGCAACAGGCTGTCGCCCGTTGCTCGCGGAAACGCCCAAGCCAGCGGATCGCCGAGTTCGAGGTCTAGCGCGACGCGCAGATCCGGGTAGAAGTGGCGTTGAATGTTGAATTCCGTGCTGTCGGCGATCGTGAAATCAATTTCGCCCTCTGCGACTTTGGCTAGCAGGTCGGCAACCTCCACGTCGGCGTTTTCGATCCAAGTGAGTTCCGGATAGATTTCCTGCAACGACACGAGCATGTCGACATGACTCGTTCCAGCAACGACTTCGACGTTGCGGCCGAGAACCTCGTCCACCGCTCGCGGTTTGCCCGTCCCCAACTTGTAGATCAGATGCATATCGACCAATTGATAGGGATGGCCGAAATTTACGTAGTCGCGACGTGAATCAGTGATGGAAAGGCCGGCCGCAGCCATATGCGCTTTGCCGGTCGTCAGGTAGGGCAGGACCTCCGAGACGCTTTGCACGGTCTCGATAACCAGTTCCACGCCTAGGTCGTCCGCAAACGCCTGAGCCAGATCGTATTCGGGTCCGGAGGGGCCGTCGGGACCAACGACGAACGCGGTGGGGCTGTCGCGCGTGACAACACGAAGTTCACCGACCTCGAGAACCTGGTCGAGTAACGGCGGTTGCGATGAGCAGGTGCCGATCAATGCCGCCAATGAAAGGTAAAGCAAAAGGCGCAATTCGGTCTCCATGCTCCTTCAGTCCCGATCGTCAATTTTGCCACAAAGCAGCGCTTGGGACTGCTGGCGCGGGGGAAACGCATTGCGTACAATCCGGACCCCGCCAATGGAGAGGTGCCGGAGTGGTCGAACGGGCCTGATTCGAAATCAGGTGTGCGGTTAACCCGTACCGTGGGTTCGAATCCCACCCTCTCCGCCAATTTCGAATTGCTCGAAAACACCTTCAAGCCTTGGGAAATATATGTTTCGCAAGGCTTCGTGGAATGTCCCCAATTGCGTCAGTTGGTCTGAAATGGTGTGATCTGGTGCCTGTTTGGCACGATCACGGCACGATATATTTAGCTTTGGTATCGAAATTTGAGATGCCCTGCTAGCCAACACAGAGTATTCTTGCTTTCGAAATCCGCTTACTTCACCGAGGATTACTGTGACTGAGTTATCTAGCCCAGCCTGGATTACGGAATCGCTGAGAGGGACCGCGTTCGGTGATATATCGATTGATGATGCCAAAGGATGGTGGTCTCAGTACGCCGATGTCGAGCCCGAAGCAGAGATAACAAAAGCGAAAGCCGGACAGTATTCTGCTCATAGCGAGTTCATGGGCGGAATATTGATATTGGAGGTGACACCGGGAAGGGTGGACTGGCACCTTCGTTCGAAGCCACCTGAGGAAAACGAGGAAGTTGAGTTCCCGAATTTCGGGCCAATTGAGGGACCGCTGGAAAAATTCTCAGAAATAGTCAAAGCGTGGTCAGCGAATGCTTCTGGCTTGCAGAGAATGGCGTTTGGAGCGGTCTTATTGTGGCCGACGGAGGATCGGCTCGGTGGATATCAAGCAGTTCAATCTATGCTTCCGGCGGTCCAGATTGATGTTGAAAATTCTGCGGACTTTTTCTACCAAATTAATCGACCAAGACCGACTAAGACGGGTATTGACGGACTGATTTTAAATCGGCTGTGCAAATGGTCGGTATTGAGAGTATTTGGAGGTAGATACCGTCTAGACTCAGATAAGAGCTTGATTTCCACCGGTATGACGGAGCGATTTGCTGTCCGTCTCGAACTAGACATGAACACGTCGCCGGATGTACTAGATGTGCTACCAGTCGATAGACAAGCAGACATCTTTGATGAGTTAATTGGTCTTGGATTAGAGATTTCTTCGAATGGTGACCAGCCGTGAATCAGCTGAACACGACAATGCGGCATCGTCCGGCGCGCACCGTCAACTACCTGCCAAGCAGCAGCTACGTTGAGACGGCCGGGCAGCTGTGGGACTTTTCAGAGGATCAGGAGCAAGGGGCAACGGTGGCTCCGACGGTCTGGTATGGGACGGTCAATGCTGGATTGCGCGTCCGCGACAAGACTCCTACTCTTTTCATTATCGACGGAACGATTGGCGCCCGGCTATCGTCTCGAGGCGATGATAGCGCCACCCGGCAGGATAAAGAACTAATGGGGATATTGGCGCAGATACGAAAATTGGTGGTCGATGGTCATGTCGCCGAAGCACGTAGCCTCTTTGCGACCTTGCCCGATTACGCTAACGCGGAACCTGCAGCCCGATCACTTGCCAGAGTGCTCATGTTGCCAAAGGTCGAAAAATCGCAGACCGGCACCGGTCACAAAATAAGTCGTAAATGGATGCGACAGAATAGCTCGAATTTCAAGGGGAGGTGGGTTGCTCTGATGGATGATGAGTTACTAGGCGACGATAAAAGCTGCATCGCGTTACGCAAGCGTATCCGCGGTGAGCGGAAAAGTCTGGCAGGAGTCCAATTCCTGTTTGTGAGCTAGTCTATGTCGCAGCTCTGGCTTCGAGATTCTGCTGACGGCTACACTCAATGGACGTCGGGAGTGTCTGATATTGAGGTTCACGCAGAGAACGGCCCATTCCAGGTACCAATTTCAGTTCCTTGCCGTCTTGGCAACCTCGAGGAGACTCATTTCGCGCTGCTAGATACCGGTTCTGCGCGAACCATCATCGGCGGTGAATTTGTGGAGTTGCTTGAAGACGACTTCGGACCTGAACTACTACCAGAAATGTTCATTCAATCGAGATTGGGCGGTTGGAAAGTATCTGGCCCCCTGCATGAGTTGAAGATATCACTGCCGTCTTTGGGTAACTTGGGCGTTGATCTAGATGTCAACGCCCAAGTCGTCGCGATCAAAGATTTCCCATCGTTGATGGTGCTTGGGGTTTACGGATTTCTCGAGTCAATACGATTTGCGATTGAACCTTCAAATGAGCCAATGATGTACTTCGGACTATACGACTAGTCGATCTCATCAAAGACGTAGTTTCTTGATTTGGATCATGGTGCTTCGTGCAACTCTGCAAAACTCTCCGGATGCCGTACGCCAAAATCAATGTCCAGCAACGCGCGAACCGAAACCGATCCTGACGCGAAGTTTGATCCATATGGGTCAGAAAGAATTTCAAGAACGCCCCACATTCCGACTAGGAAATCCTGCCAGTTGGCGAATAGCACGTAGCCGGCCGGCACGCTTGAACTTGCCAATGCTGGGTAGCCGTTCATTCTTCCGCCATCTCGTGTTTGCTCGAACACGAACTGACCTGTATCTGTGCCCTTGTCGGTGGTCTTCAAGGCACCCTTCAATGACGGCGTCAATATGTACGACAGCGCGCCCTGTGCTGCGTTGTCTGCGTCGAGGTTGGATTCCAGGGCGACTATGTCAGTGAAGCCAGGAAGGGTCGCATTCGGATACGTAAGCCCTGTGATGCCACTTGTATTGAGGATGCCAGTGGGTTGGTTTCCCGTACCATCAGCGCTGATCGCAGCAGAGTCGATTTCCGTGGCAATCGTCGCGGCTAGGTCCTCGCGGACAAGTTGCTCGATCCCGGGCGAAGATTGGTGAAGCATGCGATGCGAAATTACCGTCAGGCCTCCAACAGTGTTTGGTGACAACGTGATCTGATCGAAGGTCGGATCGTCGGCCGTCAGTGAATCACCGCCGTCTCCGGCAATCCAGCCGACAGACGCGGACGCTGTCTTGCGCGGGATGACAACGTCGCCTTGCAAACCGTCGAGAATGCGCACGTTCTGCGACATTACAGCGGACTTTGCTCGCAACACATCAACGAACTCGCCAGCTAGGAACTCTTCGGGGACAAGATTGACGCCTGACCCACCTTTTTGAACGACTCGAGTGGAAAGAGCTTCCATCGGAATTAACAGACCCTGAGTAGATCGATTTAATTGCTTTGCAAGAGCGCGAGAAACGTCGATTTCGAAACCGGCCTCTCGCTGTGCTTTCGGGTCCGTCGTTGCCCGAATCGCCCGCACTAACGAGTATTTCGCTAGTTCTCCGCGGGTCAGGCCGGAGATCGAGGGCTCCCGCGCGCGACCATATCCAAGCTGAGACTGAACATCATGCGTTGAGGCGATTTCAATCGTAGGCTGTGCGCCGGGCATCTTATCGAGGATCACTTGCCCAAAATCGGCGGAAGTTCTGCCTTCCTCGATGAATTGGTCAGCGAGATCACGGTGACCATACTTCGTCGCCATGAAATTGATCGCAGAAATGCGCTCGCGCTCTTCTAACACGGATGCCTGAGCCATCTTGCGTTGGCGTCGAGACGGTGTGTCGACATTGTCACTGGTCTTAGTAGACATACTATTGCTCCGAAAAAACTGTGCGTTGGGATCGGCGGGTGCTGCGACAATTGATGTCTCAAATGGTTGCCATCTGAGAACGGTACGCGTATCGGCGAGAGGGTCATCAACCTCCTTCACTGCGTAGCCGATCGAAAGGTATTTGAGGATTCGATCTTGGACGTCCCGGAATACTTCCTTTGCTCGCCTGGTCTTGCCGAATCGGATGTTTCCACGAAGACGCTTGCCGTCTGTATGCAGGTCTTCCACAACTCCGATGTTTACGACGGAATTGTCATGACTCTCGATCAACGGAAGGGGAGCGCGTGATAGATCAATCGCGGACCGACTGTGGCTGAGAATCTCGTTGTAGTGATATCCACGACCGTCAACCCGATCAACAGGCGTATCTGTCGAGATGACAGCTGGAACCGTTCGGGCCTTCGGGTTAGCGCGTCGATAGTCGAGTTCTATTCGCCGTTCGAAATCCAAGAAAATAACTCCGGTTTCCGACGGCCAAAACGATAAAAGCGGCCACCGGATTACACAAGAAACACTGAGCGAACTCAGTCCTTAACGTGTTCCAGTGTCCGCCTAGACACCTCTGCCTGTGGTCAACGCTCCCATCTCCATCGACGGGCAAGACGTCACAGGTTGGACGTTGATAGTGAATTTTAGCATCAGTATTGCGACCAGGGCAAAAGACCCGCCCCAAGAAGAAAGCCGATCGCGAGCGCAACTTCATCCCGTGACGCCTGCAATCGATCGGCTTGTGACAACGCTCGAGATTTCCAGACTGCGAGCGATCTGTCGTCCCCGCCCCAAGCCATTCCCCAAAGAACTTTTTCAAGAGACGTCAGAGCGATTAGATTCCGTATTGAACACGCATGCCCCCCAAGCCAGTTCGCGACCACCCCAATATCGTATTGGTTCGGTTCGCCTTTTCCACCAGCTTTGTAAGGCATACCTGTTTTTTGATAACGGTTAATAGTGGTTCGATTCAAGTCGAGAATGGTTGCTAACTCGCCCTGATCTGCGTGTAGTTGTTGCATCTTCGTCCCGCCCAATAATCTACAAGAAGTCGGCAACTCCGAATTACCTGCATGTTCAATCATCCAAAAGGACCCGCTAGTCAGTGCTTTGGTCCCGCGTAGGCTACCTGAGATTCGAATAGGCTTGCAGCCTGGTTTATCTTCGAGACAAACTCATCCTGAGTGACACCGGTAAAGACTATCCAGCCGGTGTAATCAGCTTTCGGCATCGCCCACGACTGGTGATGCGCGCAGTAGTAATTCTCTTTGCTTTCGTCGTACCTGTGGTGCCGCTGACCGCTCCAACAATCAGAACAGACACCAGGGGGCTGACCCAAATTCCTAACGGTGATTAATGGCATTGCTATTTCTCCTCGTGGCTTATCGAGTGTCATCGAGCCCCACCGCTTGGTAATTTATATAGGTGCCCGTGTGACGGGGCACCGGTCGTGTTTATTGCCGTTGACTGGTCCGCGTGACGGTCCACCGAAAGCGGGTTCATTGCTCTTCCCCGCGAGGTTTGGCCCGCCCTGTGGTCCACTTTGGACCTTTACACGGGCCACGGAATTTTCGACAGACCATTTTCTCGGTGGAGCGATCGTCGGAGCGTAGTCATGTTTTCCCTTGCACTCGTCAATAGGTTGCCAAGTAATTGCGAACAGATTGCAGCAGTGCCGACCACCTTGTCGGGTCTTGATAATCAGTTCTTTCTCGATGAGTTCGATAATCGCTTTGTTAAGCTGATCTTTGGACGTCCAGCCTCGGTTATGTGCAGCTTTCCACACAAAACTTAGGTCACCGTTGTTTCGGGAGTTGTATTGTCGACCGATGTCGATCAGCGCCTTCACAGCTCGCGGCGACAAGGACGTAAAGTCGGGATGGGCAGTGACGGCGTGTGGCAGCGCCATGAATCCACCCTTTGAGGAACGACCTTTCGATTTCATTCGCCGATCACGCATTGGACTAAGAGTAAAAAATGAGAACCCAATATTGATTATTGGGATACCGTACTATAGTATTGGGTATCTAGCAACAGGGGCCCCCAATGGACAAAGACGACCCGTTCCGAGATTTTATTGACGCCGTTTCATTGAGTAGAGCGGTGACCATCGCGGAGTTGAATCTGATCGTCGAGACCGTGCGCGAGAAGGAAAAAGAGTTTTGCGCCGAGGTTTGGGCAAACCGCGACGGTAAGGACTGGCGCATTTGGGCAATAGCGATGTTCAAGCTGGAAAAGGGCGAGGAGGTCCTTCCCCAAAAAGTCTATTTGGCGACAGTTCGGCGAGATATGTCTCCGATCAATGCAGAGTACGATAGGAACGCAGGAATCGGAATTTCCTCTACGCTTCTCTTGAAGCGAGGCCGGAAGGAAAAAGTCTACAAGTCGCTCGATGGCTTATATTCGGATTGCGTCGACGTTCTGGGCAAAGAAACGCCTATTGATTTACACATCCACGGTGAGCCAAGTGAAGTGGGTGACAATTAAGAAACTGTCACAGGAGTCCGGCTACACGGAAGACGCGATTCGCTCGAAGATCAAAACCGGTGTTTGGCTCGAGGATCATGTTTGGAAGAAAGCGCCAGACGGGCGAATACTCATGAATACGGTGGGGTACGAACAATGGGTCGAAGAACAGGAGTACGCGCAGCAAGCGCATCAAGCATCCAGATAGATTTCACGTACAAGGGGATGCGTTGCCGCGAGAAGATCAAGATCAAGCCGACGAAGGCGAATCTCGCCTGGGCAGAGAGGCGGCGTGGCGAAGTCCTAAATGCCATCGAACGTGGAACGTTCGTCTATTCCGAGTTCTTCCCAGAGTCGAACAAAGCGAAGATTCTCTCTCCAACGGGTCATATTCGGACAGTAGGACAAGCACTGGATTTGTATATCCAGTCTGCAAAGGCGGAGTTGCAGCACTCGACATGGCGGATTTACAAGAATTGCGTCGAGAATAAATTGCAGCCGGCATTCGGGTCGACCCCGCTAGCCAAACTGACCAGAGCAGACATCAAAGCCTGGATTAGCACTCAGGATGTCACTACGAAATGCATTGCCAACAATCTGCTACCACTTCGCGCTGCTTTGTCGGACGCTACCGCCGATGGACTGATTGCGACCAATCCCCTCTATGGCTGGACGCCAAAGAAAAAGCAGACCGGGGAGGTCAAAGACCCTGTTGATCCGTTTACGCCGGAAGAAATGAAGGCGATTCTCGAAGCGGCTCCTGAGACGATCCGCAATATGATCCAGTTCGGTTTTTGGACTGGAGTTCGAACTAGCGAGCTCATCGCTCTCAAATGGGAGGATGTGGGAGGGGCCTCTATTCGTGTCTGCCGAGCGAACGTAGAAAAGAGAATTAAGCCTCCAAAGACTAGTGCCGGGGTGAGGGACGTTAAGCTATTAGCGCCGGCGCAAGAGGCCCTCAGAGCACAAAGACGACACACTTATTTGATGCAGGATTGGGTCTTCCTGAATCCACAAGGGAAGCCGTGGTTGGATGATCAGCAGCTACGCAAAGGGGCGTGGATTCCGACGCTCAAAAAAGCTGACGTCCGATATCGTCATCCATACATGATGCGACATACCTACGCATCGATGATGGTGTCGGCTGGTGAGAATATGGCCTGGATCGCGGCGCAAATGGGACACCGCGACACAACGATGGTTTCCCGCGTTTACGGCAAGTGGATTCCGGAAGCCGATCCTGCGGCTGGCAAGAAGGCTGAAATGCTTTGGAAATAGACGCCCGCATTGAAAGCGTACCCGCAGGCTGGCATAACGACCGACTGCATTTTTTCAAGTACATGACTGCGAGTACCGCCAAGATTGTTCTCGAAAATAGGACGTTGCGCTGGTCAACAGCCAGCTTGCTGAATGATCCCTTCGATATGCAATTCGACATGACTATCGATATTGATAGGGACAAATTTCAGAAGGCCGTTATGGAAAAAACGTGGGGCCTATATGCAAGCGACCAGCCAATACCCGCAGCGAACGAACTTGGAATTATGATGGAGTTGTTGCGTCGAAGTCCGGAAAAACTCTCCAAAGAAGAGTTCTACGAGGAATTTGGTGCGGCGACCTTTGAAGGCTACGATCGAATGTTGGCTGCCATACCGAAAACCAACGAAGATGCGCGGCCACACATTGAGACTAACAAGGTGCTTTCATTGACTACGGCGCCAAACAACAATCTGATGTGGACACACTATGCCGATGGGCACAGCGGCGTAGTGCTACGTTTTCGGTCTATTCCTGAGTTAGACAGCCCTTATGGCATGGCGAAGCCTATGAACTATGTTGACGAGGTGCCACATTTGTTCAGCGAGGAAGAGCTAGTCGATATCGCCGCTGGAATATCGAATATTGATGTTCGAGCCATATTGGACAAGATTATTTACACAAAATCATCGGATTACTCCTACGAAAGGGAGTGGAGAATCAGTACCGGTTCGGGGCGAACAGCCGATCCATTCGAAGATATCCCGTTCGGACTCAATGAGCTCGATGGCATCGTTTTTGGGCTGAACACTTCGGATGTGGATAGGGCAGAAATCGAGGCGTTGGCCGCGAAGTATCCGAATGTAGAGTTCATGCACACTGCGCGCGCGAAGTTAGGATTGGAGATCAAAAGTAGTCTTACTTGAAGGAAACCATGTAAATGTCCGCCACACGCAGAAGCCACAGAATAGATCGGATCACCGAACTTGATTCAGCCGAAGAGTTTCTGGACTTCATAACGAGCGGGATTTTTCAAACAAACAATGTTTTTGACGCGACAGCCACAGGAACAGGCGGGTGGATATTCCGAGGTCAACGCGACGCGAACTGGAAACTTTATCCGTCGGCTTTTCGCACGAACCCCGAGCCAAATTGGCACTTGTATACACCACAGCCTCCGATAAAGCCCGAAGGAAATTGGACTAAACGGCGAAGTCTTGGATTACACCTTCACGCTGAGATGCGTGCCGTGCAGCTGTTCCTGGAAGAGGCTGATAATCTCGGACTTAGAACACCAATAGATTATTCGAGTGTTTCCGAAGGTTATGATGAGATCAACTCTCTCATGAGTGATGAACTCTCGTTACCCGATCAATTTCCGGCAATGAGCTTTCGAAGTGCGGTTGCTCTGGCTCAGCATCATGGAATACCTACTCGACTATTGGATTGGACCGAATCAGCGCTGGTTGCAGCTTTCTTTGCGGCAAATGATTCCCGAATGAGCGATTCAAGTTCGGAAGATAGACCAAGACTTGGAATATTCGGTGTCAAAAGTGATTGGATTCGAAGAAATGGTTCTGAACTGGAAATTGTGAATGCGCCCCGACATTTGAATACATTCTTACGCAGTCAAAGGGGACTGTTTACCAATATGCCGAGGGCCAACGAGTTTTTCTTGGATCACGGAGAATGGCCGAGTATTGAAGATGCAATTGCCAACTCGGAGTCGATAGTGCCAATTCATATCGTTACCTTGAAGGGTGATCAGGCTGAGGACCTTTTGAAGCTCCTCTACGATTACGACATTACGCCGACAAGGCTGATGCCAAGCCTCGATAATGTGGCTCGATCATTCCGTTACCAGTTCGAATTATTCGGGACAAAACGATAAGACTCGGTCCCTATGGCTCGACTACGGCACGATGCCATTGTAACGTGTTGATCTAGAAAGGATGAACGTGGGTTCGAATCCCACCCTCTCCGCCAGAAATTGAAAATGGGGCCCGTGCGGCCCCGTTTATGATTTCAAGCAGTGGGTGATGGATGAAACCCCCTGGTTCGATAAAACGCGTTAGCCACTGGCACGCCCAAAGCGCGTCGCAAAGGCGTGGAGATCGACCTGAGACTATCCAATTCAGCCGAGCAAGGCGCAGCCTCGGCCATCAGTTTCGTGGGATGTCGATCTCCTGTCTTCTCTCCCCAGCTCGCCGCTTGATCGCAATAAGTCGTATTGATATATTGATAAGACAACATAACAAAGGGTTGCAGATAAAGGGCTAGCGCCCTGAAACGTGCCACTGCTTTTACGTGCTGCGGTGATTCGACTGCTTCGTCACACCGGGAGAACAACAAGAAATGTCTGCACCACCGGTACGTAAGGGGCCATTAACCGACGTTCGCCTGATCGAACTGGGGCAACTGATCGCAGGCCCGTTTTGCGGCCAACTCATGGCTGACATGGGTGCCGATGTTATCAAAGTGGAGCCGCCCAACCAGGGTGATCCCATGCGTGTCTGGGGACGAGGCGATTACCCGTTGTGGTGGACCGTTTGCTCGCGTAACAAGCGATGCGTAACGGCGAATCTGCGCGAGGCGGAAGGTCAGGACCTCGTAAGGCAACTCATCGCGTCCGCCGATATGGTGCTCGAGAATTTTCGTCCGGGAACGATGGAGCGCTGGGGACTGGGTTACGAGGACCTCAGAAAGATCAATCGCCGGATCATTATGATCCGCGTTTCAGGTTACGGCCAGACCGGCCCTTACGCCAGGCGTGCCGGGTACGCCTCGATCGGTGAGGCGATGGGCGGTATGCGCTACCTGTGCGGTGAACCGGATCGTCGGCCGAGTCGTGCGGGGTTGTCGATCGGCGACTCGCTGGCCGCCACCTTTGCGTGCACTGGCGCGCTCGCTGCATTACATCATCGCGAACGAACCGGGGAAGGACAGGTTATTGATGCGTCGATCTTCGAGTCGGTGTTGACCGTGATGGAAGCAACCATCCCGGAGTATGTTGTCAGCAATTACATTCGGGAACGTTCCGGCGCAACGTTACCCAATGTCGCGCCATCAAATATATACGACTGCTCGGACGGTATTTTCCTGATTGCGGCGAATCAGGATACCGTGTTCGCGCGTCTGTGCGGGACGATCGGGCTACCGGAGCTTGCGGAAGATGAGCGCTTTAAGACTCACACGGCGCGGGGTGCGAACATGGCGGTCCTCGACGGCATCATCAACGAATGGACGAAAACCAGGACGATGGCTGAAGTCGACGCGCTGATGCAGGAAGCGGGCGTTCCGGCGGGCAAGATCTTCAGGGCGCCGGAGATGCTCGAAGACCCGCATTACAAGGCGCGTGAGGCAATTATCGATATGCCGACAGAAGAGTGGCCCGATCTCAAGATGCAAAACGTATTTCCGAAGATGTCGAAGACTCAGGGCGAGGTTCGCTGGCCGGGCAACCCGACGTTGGGCGCACACAACCAGGAAGTGTACGGCGGTGAGCTCGGGCTGAGTGACGGCGAGCTTGTGCGACTGAAACAGGACTCAATTATTTGAACACGCAACGATCGGGGGTAGAAGCATGACGTTTCGTCTAGGTGTTGACGTTGGCGGTACATTTACCGACCTGCTGCTGGTCGATGAATCATCCGGCCACACTTACATGGCCAAGGTACCGTCGACGCCGCAAGATTCATCCATTGGCGTACTGAACGGCATCGATCGAATCTGCGATGAGTCGGATATCGATCCGAAGAAGGTGATGCAGGTGATGCATGGCACCACGGTGGCGACTAACGCGGTGCTTACGCGCAAAGGCGCAAAAGTCGGATTGATAACCACCAAGGGTTACCGGCAGACACTGCAGGTCGCACGCTCATTCTGCCCCGGTGGCCTGGGCGGCTGGGTCAGCTACGTAAAGGCGCCCCTCCTGGCACCACTCGAACTCACGATCGAAGCAGATGAGCGTATGGATGCCCAGGGCAATGTCGTCAGCCCCCTCGACAAAGACGCCCTGCGCAGGGACCTCAAAGCACTTGCCGATAGCGGCGAAGTCGAGGCGTTGACCATCTGTCTACTGAATTCCTACATTAACGGAGTACACGAGGCGGAGGTGCGAGACGTGGCGCAGGAATTTTTCGCCGATATTCCGATCTCGATAAGCAGTGATATCGTGCCCGAAATGCAGGAATACGAACGTACCGAGACGACGGTTCTGAATTCCTACGTAAGACCTCAGGTGTCCAAGTACGTGACAAACCTGAAGCGTTCTCTGGAGGATCGGCTCGGCGACAATGTCAATCTCGCGATCCTGCGCTCTGACGGCGGCCTCGCATCAGCACGTGCCGCGAGCGAATCTCCGGTAAACATGCTGATGTCCGGCCCGGCCGGTGGCGTAACCGGCGCCATGTACTTCTGCAAACGCGGCGGTTTTGAAAACATACTCACGTTTGACATGGGTGGCACGTCGACAGACGTCGCCCTGATTCAGCATGGCGAGGCACGCATTCGTCGCGAAACCCGGGTCGGCGACATTACGGTGCGAGCTCCTTCCGTCGATGTTCGGACGATCGGCGCAGGCGGCGGTTCGATCGCGTTCGTACCGGAGCTGACCAAGGCGCTGCGCGTTGGCCCCGATTCGGCCGGCGCCGATCCCGGTCCGGCAGCGTACATGAAGGGTGGCGAACAGCCGACCGTCTGCGACGCGAACGTCGTTCTCGGATATCTGCCATCCGATGTGAAGCTCGGTGGTGCGATGACAATTAATCGGGATGCGGCCGAGAAAGCGGTGCAAACGCTGGCGGACGCGATGGGCATCGACCTGATGACGGCGGCTGAAGGCATCATAAAGATCGTCAACGAGTCGATGCTTGGCGCTTTGCGTCTCGTCTCGGTTGAGCAGGGCTACGATCCGCGTGATTTTGCGCTTGTCGGCTTCGGCGGGGCCGGTCCGCTGCATGCCAACGCGCTCGGCACACTCTCAGGTGCTTGGCCGGTGATCGTGCCGCCGGGTCCCGGCGTCCTGTGTGCGTATGGTGACGCGACGACCCAGATTCGGGATGAAGCATCGCAGACCTATGTCGCGCGTGTCGACCAGATCACCGCGGATGATCTGATCAAGGAACTTGCCGCGCTACGGCACAGGGCCGGCGAGTCATTCGAGGCAGACGGCATCCCGGTCAGTCAGCAGCAGGTCGTCTACCAGGCGGATCTCCGTTACGCGGGGCAGGCGTTCCAGCTGTCGCTAAACGTTACCGAAGATGCGCTCAAGAAGAAGGGCCTCGCGGTACTAACTGACGAATTCGATCGGCAGCACGAGCAGCTGTTTACGTTCGCACATGGCAAGGACCACGAGATCGTTATGATCCGCGCCATTGTTAAGGCGAAGAGCGACCTGACCGCAGACCTTAAGGAGGTCAGCGGCACTGCGACCGATCTCAAAGACGCCCTGATTCACGAGACCACGTTTTATTACGAACAGGAGTGGCACGACGCATCGATTTACGACCGCGCGAAACTCGGCGTCGGTACGGTAGTGAAGGGACCGGCGATCGTGCAGGAGATGGACTCGACCACACTAATCCTGCCGCGGCATGCCGCGACCGTCGACAAGGTCGGCAATCTTCTGATTAATCCGGTTTAACGGGAGTTCGTTATGACAGCAAAAATCCTTGAAACAAACTCCACACCATTTGCAGCGGTCGAGGTAGACGCCGTCACGGTAGACATCATTGAGAATGCGTTAAGAAACGTGCGAGAAGAAATGGACGCCGTACTTTTTCGCACCGCTATGAGTCCGGGCATTCGTGAACAGGGCGATTGTTTTCCGATGGTCGCCAATCGCGATGGCAAGATGGTCGTCGGTCAATTCGGATCCTTTATCCATGGTTTCATGGAAGCTTACGACGGCGAACTCGAAGACGGCGACATCATTCTGACGAACGATCCGTACATGTGCAACGCGGCCGTGTCTCATTTGCCGGACTGGATCGTGCTTGTACCGATATTCAAAGACGGCCGTCATCTGGCGTGGTCGGCAATGTTCGGCCATATGTCAGATAACGGCGGCATGGTACCAGGCTCGATTCCGATTAAGGCCGAAACGATTTACCAGGAAGGCATTCGCATCCCGCCGACCAAGCTGTACAAGAAAGGCGAACTGCAACAAGACGTGCTCGAACTAATTCTGCATAACGTGCGAACTTCGGAATGGAATCGCTTCGATCTCAATGCGCTCGTTGCCGCCTGTCGTACCGCAGCGAAGCGCTGCGTTGAGATCGCGGACCGGTTCGGCGACGACACCTTCTTTACGACGATGCAAATCATGCTGGATCGTAATCTCGAGGCCATGCGGGCGATTATCAATATGATAGTCCCCGAAGAGCCTTCATATTTTGAGGACTTCGTTTGTGACGACGGTGTCGGCAAAGGGCCTTACAAAATCGCCTGCAAGATGTGGCGAGAGGGCGACGTTGCGATATTCGACTTCAATGGCACGGACCCGCAGGCAAAAAGTTCGATCAACTTCTATCTGAACGAAGAAATGTTCAAGATGTTCTTCGGCTCGTTCACGATTAACCTGTTCGACCCACATATCCTGTTCAATGACGGCTTCTACGAACTCGTCGACGTTCGTATTCCTGAGGGCAGCCTGCTTAAGCCGAAGTTCCCTGCGGCGTTATCGGGGCGAACACACGCGCTCGGCCGGATTTTCGACGTGATGGGTGGCGTGCTCGGCCAGGGAGCGCCAGATGCAATGAATGCTGCCGGATTTTCGGACAGCCCGCATCTGTTCTATTCGGGTTACGACAAGAACGGCGAGTGGTTTCAACTGTTCCAGATTGGGTTCGGTGGAATTCCAGGCCGGCCGGTTGGTGACGGCCCCGACGGCCATTCATTATGGCCAGGCTTCACGAATGTGCCGAACGAGTTTATCGAAGCGTACTTCCCGCTGCGCATTGTCAAGTACGAGCCGATTGCCGACTCCGGCGGCGCAGGCCTGCATCGCGGTGGCAACGGTTTGTCGGTTGCCTACGAATTCCTCGTAGATGGTGAGATAGCGATACATGATGAACGCTGGTTGACCTATCCCTGGGGTGTTCGTGGCGGCGAGCCGGGAATGCGCTCGACGAAGCGGCTTGTGCGGGCCGATGGCCGCGAGGAATGGTTGCCCGCGAAGTGCGACGGCGTCAGCGTCAGGGAAGGCGACATTCTGTATTTCAATACCTGGGGCGGCGGTGGCTGGGGCGATCCACTCGAGCGTGACCCGGCACACGTTGCCGCCGATGTAAAGCGTGGCCTTGTCAGCGTCGAGGGCGCGAAGCGCTATGGCGTCATCATCGGCAGCAATGGGGCGGTCGACGACGCAGCCACAGACAAGTTACGGACAGCAATGCGTGGCAGTCGGGACGATGTCGGCTTATTCAACTTCGGCGGGACTATCGACGAGATCAAGTCGCGCTCACTCGAGGAGACGCACCTGCCCGCACCCGAGACGCCATGACCGATTTGCTGGCATCACTGAAATCGGAATGGGAACTGGCCCAGGGCGGCCCCCCCACAAGGGTGCCCCTTTACCACCAGCTCTATTCGGTGCTCAAGGCCGCGATTATAGATGGCACGATCGCCTACGACGCCCAGATGCCGACCGAGCAACAGCTTGCCGCGACCTTTGACGTTTCCCGCATCACGGCAAAACGGGCGATGGACGACCTTGCCGCCGAAAACCTGATCGCCCGTTTTCGCGGCAAAGGTTCACATGTCACTTACCGGTACAAGCCTCAGCCCGTGCGGGCGCCGTTGGTCGCGATGCTCGAGGACCTCATTGAGATGGGAAAGCACAGCATTATTCGTGTGATTTCCGTTGAAAAAGTCGTGCCGCCAGCCGAGATTCGGGAGCAACTCGGATTGAGTGATCGGGATACCGTTCACAAGGTCGTTCGTGTCCTGAGTAATGAAGACGGTGAACCCTACGCGCACTACGTTAGCTGGACAGCCGGAGTTACCGATGGCTTCACGAAAAAGAATCTCGAAAGCAGAGCGCGACTGGATGTTTTACGAGATTGCGGCTTCAGGCTCACCAGGGTCGATCAGGTGTTGAGCGCCGAAAAGGCATCGACGAATATCGCGCACGAACTTCAGGTCGAGCCCGGAGAGGCCCTGTTGTCGGTGCGGAGGAACTCGTACAACGAAGATGGCATCGTCGTCGACGTTCTGGAGTGTTTGTACAACCCGAAGCGCTACCAGTTCGCGATGGTGCTGGGTGTCGATTGACATCGATTTTGCCCGCAAAATGACTTATTGTTAGGCTTTTATAACTTTTAAAGATGACAGGCGAAACATAACCGGAAAATCAACAGACGAGATCACTGCCATGAAAACACTATGCAAACTGCTTGGACTGATTCTCTCAATGTCCGTTCTGCCATTCGCAGCAGCGGACGCGCAGCAAGGAGGCGTTTCCGCGATGGACGAAGTCGTCGTGACCGCCCGAAAACGTGCTGAAAGTCTTCAGGATGTGCCGATCGCCATCACGGCGTTCACGGAAGAGACGATAGAGCGCGCGGGCATCGAGCGACCCGCGGATTTCATATCGCTGATGCCGAACGTCACGATCGTCGATACGGCAAACGTGGGTGACACGCAGGTCAGTATTCGTGGCATCGTTTCGACCCGCGACGCGGAGTCCACGTTCGCTTACGTTGTCGACGGAATCCTGAGCACGAATCCCAACAGCTTCAACGAAGAACTGGTCGACGTGCGGCAGATCGAAGTGCTCAAAGGTCCGCAAGGAGCATTGTACGGACGCAACGCGGTCGCCGGCGCCATTCTGGTCACGACTAAAGACCCCGGCGATGAATTTGCTGGCAAGGTTAAAGTGGGCGGCGGCAGCGATGGGCTGGCAAAAGCATCGCTGCGCTTAAGCGGGCCGCTTGGCGAAACTGTGCGGGGCAGTATCGCTGCCAGCTATCGCGAATTCGACGGCGTCTATTCGAACATTTACGAGAATGCCGGATCTGACGTTGACTATCTTGAAGATACGACTGTGCGCGCCCGCCTGATGTTCGAGCCTAACGACAACCTCAGCTGGGATGTGCGTGCCGGTTACTCGGACGTTAGCGGGGGCGCGATCAATTTCAATGCCGTGTTTGCGATTCCGGCGTTCAACGCGATAGGGTCGAATTTCTTTGCGGACGTGAATGATCATGACTTCACTTTTGGCTTTAACGTTCCCGGTGAGAACGAACAGGAAACGACCGAGTTTGCCGTGAAAGGCGACTACACAACGGAAAACGGCGACTGGACATTCATTGCTTCGTACAACGACCTCGACGAGTACCTGTTGTCCGACGGAACGAGCGCCACGTTTTACGGTTATGAACTAACGCCGGCATGTCAGACTGATCGAGCATCGCTAAACAGCTTTACACGACCGGATCTGTTTGGCGATCCGGTGTCACCCTTCCTCGTATTGCCGCCACCGCCACCGCCCGAAAACGACTTTGCTGGAATCTACGGTCCATACACTGCGACTGCCTGTGATGGCTACCAGTACCAGGAACGCAATCAGAAGGACACCAGTGTTGAGGTGCGCTTTACCTCACCACAGGATCAACCGATTCGCTGGATCGCCGGTCTGTATGCGACAGAAATCGATCGTGAAGTTGTCGTCGCATACGGGGCCGATCAAGGTCTCGGTTTCTTGAGACAGCCATACATCGACCCGACCGGGCCGAACCCGACCGACTTGCTGTTCTGGGATGATTTTGAGACCAGCGTGATCGCCGCATTCGCTGAAATCGGTTTCGACATCGGCGAATCCAGTGAGCTGTCGATCGCGTTGCGTTGGGACCAGGAAGACCGCGACGTCAGCAACCAGGTACCGAACGTGAACGCTTCGGGACTAAACGGTAATGCGCAGGGACCCATCAACCCTGCGTTCAACACGAACCCTGGCGGTATTCCTTCACGCAGCCGCACATTCGATCAACTGCAGCCCAAAGTGTCATGGCGCTGGGCCGCGACTGACCAGATCAACGTCTACGCAAGCTGGGGTATCGGCTTTCGCAGCGGCGGCTTCAACTCCATCGGTAGCGAGGACCTGCTGAATTTTTGGTTTAACAGCGGCTTCGGCGGCCCCGGCGAAGTGGTCCAGGCTGGCCTTACGATCAGGGACGAATACGACAAAGAAGTATCGAGTAGTTTCGAACTCGGTCTCAAAACACAGTTGATGGACAATCGCTTGCGACTGAATGCGGCAGTTTTTAATACTGAGGTCGAGGATAACCAGTTCTTCGAGTTCTTTGCGGGTCCGTTCGGTCTGTTGCGGGTAGTGACGACTATCGATGAAACCACGATTCAGGGTTTTGAGGCGGACTTCAACTTCCTGGCGACTGAGAATTTCTCGGTGTTTGGCGGCATTGGCTTACTGGATTCGGAAATCGATAAAAACCTGAATCGACCCTTGTCCGAAGGCAACGATGTGCCACAGGCACCTGAAGAGACCTTCAATCTCGGAGCCCAACTGGACTTTCCGATGGGCAACAACATGAATTTCTATGCGCGAGCCGATTTTCAGCATGTTGGTGAAATGTGGTTCCACACGCTGCAGGGTGAGTCGACCCCTACGATTTGGCAGGCGTTTCCAAACCTGGATTTTCTTGGCGATCGATCGCAGGACTTTTCGAAGACCAGACGAGATTCTTACGATACGGTCGACCTTCGCATAGGCATCGAAGGCGAGAACTGGTCAGCGACGGTGTGGGGCCGCAACATCACGGACGAAGACTATCTCGAGGAAGTCATTCCGGCGGCCGAATTCGGCGGATCGTTTATTCATCCGGCCGCGACGGCAACCTACGGCGTGGAATTCAGCTATAGCTTTTGACCGCATGCATGAGTGACGACCTCACAGAGAATTACCGCGGCGCTTTTGACGGCAGCCTTGGCTTCGGCAAAATGCCCGCGCTAATTCTCGTCGATTTTGTCGAGGCTTACTTTGACAAAAGCAGTGCACTGTATGCGGGCGCGGAAGATGCGCTTGCTTCCGCTTTGCGCATCCGCGACGCCGCACGTAATGCCGGCGTTCCCGTTTTTTACACCAACGTCGTGTATCAGCAAGGCGGCGCCGACGGCGGTGTTTTCTACCGCAAGGTACCGGCGTTGGAAGCCTTCGTCCAAGGTAACCCGCTCGGGCGCTGGCCCGAAGGATTGGTGCCGGCCGAGGATGAACGCGTCATATCGAAGCAATATCCCAGTGCATTCTTCGGCACTACGCTCGCAGACGAGCTGACCGCGCGTGGTATCGATACCCTTATCATCACAGGCTTGACGACCAGCGGTTGTATTCGGGCCACGTGTGTGGACGCGATGTCCCACGGCTTTATACCGATCGTGGTGGCTGACGCATGCGGCGATCGACATCAGGCCCCGCACGACGCCAACCTGTTTGATATGAACGCCAAGTATGCGGATGTTGTAGACGAACAAACCGTAATCGACTATCTGAGGGGCCTATGAGCAAACGACAGATCACCATCGTCGAGGTTGGTCCGCGAGACGGGCTACAAGGCGAACCCGAGATTCTGCCGACAGACAGCAAAGTTGTATTTATAGAGAAGGCAATCGACGCTGGCATTCGCCGACTCGAAGTTGCGAGCTTTGTGCATCCGAAACTGGTGCCGCAGATGGCCGACGCCGAAGCATTAATCGAAAAGCTGCCGCAGCGCGACGAGGTTTCTTATATCGGCCTAATCATGAATGAGCGGGGGCTGGATCGGGCGCTCTCGACGAAGATTAACGAGATCGGCATGGTCGTGGTGGCGAGCGACACCTACAACCGCAAGAACCAGGGTGTGGGCACCGAGGAATCCGTGGCGGAATGGCGCAGGATTGGAGCGAAGGCCAAGGCGGCGGGCCTGCGCGCCAATGTCATGATTTCCTCGGCTTTTGGTTGTCCTTACGAAGGCGAAGTCAAAGTCGAGCGCGTGATCGAACTGGCCAAACAGCTTGTGGATGCCGGTCCTGCCGAGCTTGGCATCGCTGACAGTATTGGCGTCGCGGTACCGGATCAGGTCACCGAGTTGTTGGGCCGGGTAAAGGAAGTCATCGGCGATATTCCGCTGCGCTGTCATTTCCACAACACGCGAAATACCGGCCTCGCCAATGCCCAGGCTGCCGTGGCCGCAGGCGTTGCTTACCTGGACGCAAGCATCGGCGGCATCGGCGGATGTCCCTTCGCCCCGGCGGCAACCGGAAATATTCCAACCGACGACTTGCTGTACATGCTGGATCGGTCGGGCGTCGAGACCGGCGTTTCCCTGGAGCAAATCATCGGAGTCAGTCGCTGGCTCGAAGAGGAGCTCGGCCGCAGCGTACCGGCCCTGTTGCCGAAGGCAGGCGGATTTCCGACGGGCCGTGCGGCCTGATTGTTACAATCGGTTTTCTGGTGTCGCCCTCATCTGTCCATCATATTAATTTTGTCGTCCGCGACCTGGACGAGGCGTGCTCTCGCTTCGAAGATGCGCTCGGTCTCGAGCGTTTCGAGCGTGTAGATCATGCGCTGCGCGGCGCGACAGTCGCCCGCAGCCGGGTCGGCGAGACCTGGCTGGTACTGGTCGCACCGTATGATCCCGCAACGGTGCCGGGCCGCTTTCTCGAAGAGCACGGCGAGGGTTTCTTCCTGTTGTCGCTCGCAGTCGACGCTTTGCAGGAGTCTCGTGCAGGCATCCTCGACTGGCGCGTCAAGGACGTTGGCGAAATAAAGGGCGCGTTGTTCCAGTTCACCGAAGCAGAGAAGCGCGACGCGTCGAACTGACTCAAGGCAGCCTGCTACCAATCGACCAGAGGACGCGGCAGAGTTTTCATGCGACCCCGTTTTTCAGAGAAAAGGGCAGAGAAAAGGGGACAGACCCCTTTTCTGTGGATGGTCGGCGGAGTTTGCAGGCTATTCTGGAACGGCGGCTACTGATGTAAATTGGCCCAAACGGCCCCAGAGCATCCTCCGGACAGGACTCGCTGCACCGCCAAGACACAATAGCCCCTTCACGGGGCTTTTTTGTTTTGGGAGAGGGTATGGGATTTCGAACCCTGTTTGACCAATCGGCCTGAGCCGGTTGGGCACGCAGCGCCGCAGGCGCAAGTGAATCCCACCCTCGCCGCTTCTTGTGGAGCATGCCGGGGCCAGCTACTCGAAAAGTTTCCAAATCTGCATATTTTGTTTGGATTCGTTGGTACTAAATTAGGACAGAATTTAGTACCATAAAGGGTATGAAACGGAGCCATTGTGATGAAACCTAGCCAGTCAATTAAACCAATAAGTTTCCTGAAGACCCATACGGCTGAGGTCGTCCGCGACGTTAATGAGAATCGCGAAACGATCATCATCACTCAAAACGGCGAGGCTCGCGCAATTGTTCAGGACATTGCGACGTACGAGCAGACCCAGGAGACATTGGCGTTACTTAAGCTATTGGCGCAAGGAAAGCGCAGTATTGAGGATTCAAGGTCGCGACCGTTCAGGAAGGTGATACAAGAGCTGCGAGCAGAGCTGGCCAATCCAAAAGCGTGACCAAGTATCGTGTCAGGATTGTTCGAGAGGCCGAGGAGGACCTGGCTGAGTTAATCGATTACATCTCCAACCACGATTCGATCGAACGCGCGGCTTACGTGCTCGAAAGATTGCTGGCAGTCTGCGAACGGCTCGAGAAGTATCCTGAACGGGGGCACTTTCTCCCCGAATTACGTTCCTTAGGTATCAAGAGCTATCGCGAGGTCCACTTCAAGCCCTACAGGATCATCTACGAGGTGATTGGTCGCGAGGTTTTCATTCAGCTGATTGTGGATGGTCGACGGGGTTTGCAGTCTATTCTGGAACGGCGGCTACTGAGGTAAATTGGCCCAAACGGCCTCAGAGCATCCTCCGCAGAGGACTCGCCCCACCGCCAGAAATCAGAAGGGCCCCGCTTCGCGGCCTTTTTTTCTTTACTTGTGCGTAGAATGTTGCGCTTACACTTGTTGGAAAAGTTTTGGGGTTTACATGAATTTGAAAGTAGGCGCGATTGTCGGCGCACTTGCACTGCTCACTGCGTGTGGGCCGAAAGAAGATGCGACGACATCGGTTGCGGATGTAAGACTGGCGAATGAGGAGTTCGACGCCGCGGTACAGGAAATGACGACGGCATATTTCTATCACGTCCCAGAGGCCGCGACACAACTCGGCGTATCCGAGGACGTCATGCCCGGTACCGCTCACAGGTTGATGGATCGATCGGTCGACGGGAATGCGGCTCGCAACCGCGCCCTCGAAGCGGCTCTTGTAAAGCTGAATTCCATCGACGCGGAGTCGCTGCGCCCGGACAGGCGGCGTACACACGCGGTGCTTACGCTGTTATTCGAAGGCGCGCTGGGACCATCGCGAGTGGTGGACTATGGCACGACCGCGGGCGCGTGGACGCTATGGTTTCTTCCGTATTCCATCGTTCAGAACTCCGGACCGACCGTCGACATTCCCAATTTTCTGAGCTCGCAACAGCCCGTGACGAATGCGGAAGAAGCAGAGACTTATCTGGTTCGGCTTGCAAGTGTCAAGGACGCGCTTGATGGAGCGCTCGAGAGCTATGGGCACGGTGTGCAAGCAGGCGCTATTCCGCCGGATTTCATCGTGGAGAAGTCGCTTGCCGTCGTTGAAGCCTTCATCGAGCCTCCAGCGGGAGAAAATTCGATATACGTCTCGTTTGTAGACAAGCTGGAGACGGCAGGAATTGAGAACGCCGAGGCATATGCGGACCGAGCATTGAAGATAATCGATGCGGACGTAATACCGGCTTACCAGCGTATTGCGGATTATATGCGTGAGATCAGGGCATCTGCGCCGCACGATGCCGGCATATGGCGTCTGCCTGATGGCGAAGCACTTTATGCCGCGATGATTCGCCACATGACGGACTCGAATTTGTCGGCTGAGGACGTACATCAGACAGGCCTTGACGAGGTTGACCGCATAACGCGCGAAATGCACCAGATATTGCGTTCGGAAGGTTACACCGAGGGAACCGTTGGCGAACGCATGCTGAAACTCAATGTCGAGCCGCGATTTCTCTATTCCAACGATGCCGAAGGTAAGGAGAAGTTGCTGAACGACGTGCGGGCACTGGTCGACGGCATGTACGCCGAGTTGCCCAACTGGTTCCGAAAGCTGCCGAAGCACAAGGTGGAGGTGCGGAGGGTTCCGGAATTCAGCCAGGATTCGGCGCCGATGGGGTACTACAACAACCCGGCGCCCGACGGCTCTCGTCCCGGCTATTACTTCATCAACCTGCGCGATACCGCGTTGCACCCGAGCTGGACCTTGCCAACATTGAGCTATCACGAAGCTGTACCGGGGCACCATCTGGACGGCGCAACGGCAATGGAACTGGAGGTGCCGCCAGTCGTCAAAGCGCTGTGGTCGAACACCAGTGGCGAAGGCTGGGCGCTGTATGCCGAGCGGCTAGCGGCCGAGAATGGTATGTATGCGAATGATCCTTATGGTGATCTCGGTCGTCTGCAGGCCGAATTGCATCGTGCGGTTCGCCTCGTGACAGATACGGGCATGCATGCGAAAAAATGGAGCCGCGAGCAGGCGATTGAATACATGGTCGATGTCGAAGGTCTGGATGCGGCTACCGCTACATCCGAAATCGAACGATACGCCGTATGGCCGGCGCAGGCGCTAGGCTACAAGCTCGGTCAGTTGAGGATTTTGGCGCTGCGAGAGGAAGCAAAGCAGGCACTCGGCGACGCCTTCGATATCCGTGACTTCAATCAACAGGTACTTGACGTCGCATCCGCGCCGATGCCGTATATCGAGAACACGGTACGCAACTGGATTGCGACTTCGATCGAGTAGCGCCTCGAAATCGGCGGAACATTATCCGCACAAAACTCGCTCCACCGCCAAAAAAATGAAAAAAATGGGGACATTCCTGATTTCATCGAAATCAGGAATGTCCCCATTTTGAAATCTCGCTCGGTGTGGTTGAGGATGACAACCCTGTTCGACAAACGCAGCCGCGTAGCGGCATGTTGGCGCGGAGGCCGCAAAGCGGCCGACTCAATCCCACCCTTTCCGCCACAACAAAATAGAGGGACAGTGACACTAACTAATGCGAGTTAGGGTGACTGTCCCTGTATTTTATCAAAACCCGAAATCTTCTTTTGGGGTGTCCTGCACTTTGGCGCATTCGACTTTGAAGTCGTACGGAACTTCGTCGACGCAATCGGGCCATTTGTCAGTTGTCATCCAATATTCGACGAGCCCCAGGCGCGCGCACAGTCGCGCGAATCGCGGATCGTTGCGAATTTCAGGCATACCTGCCTGGAACAACAGTGACGTGCGGTAAGCGTCCGGTCCCATAATGTCGTCAGCGGTCCCGGCGGGCCCCAACTTTGGCAAAACGAGAAAGAACTAAACGCAAGACCATCGCGAAACGTCGTTTGCGCTTTGAACAACACGCCGCGTAACATGACCATGAGGAACAAAACTCTCCTTTAGCAAATCGCTAGCCTTGTTCCATTCGTTTGATGACGGACACCAAATGGTCCAACCGGCTGGCTTTGCGAAGTCGATTGCGGGCTTGTCAGCGCTTGGGCGGGAGCAAGACTCGAGTTGTTTCAAGGAGAGCCGAAAGCGCGTCTAAAAACGCGCACCCTCGTAGAGGGGCTGATTACCGACATAAAAATCGAAGTCGACGGTGTGCAACTCGAGGTCGTGGAAACGGCTGCGAGATGGGCCGTACCACCTGATTTGTTTAATGATACCGCGCAGGTCCTCAAGGCCTGGGGTGCATTTATCGAACCGTACTCACTGGAACCTGGATTTCATACGGCGACACTTAAAGGTTCCATAGATTTGAATTGCTTTCCCGACTTTGGCGGAGAGTGCGACGGAATCCCCGATATCATTGACGATACACACTCGTTCGAGTTCGAGGTCGCTGCGAATTAGGTTGCCGATGCAGTACCCTGTCTGACGCGAGCTAATTGCTGCCGGTCGATTCGCAGCAATCAAGGCGAATCGTCCGGCAGAGTCAGCATACGGCTGAGGATGTGGACCCTGTACGAGTCAAGCGGCGGTCTGTAATATTCAACCAAACGGTTGACAGATGGCAACGTACAGCGCTAACATTCAACCAAATGGTTGAATCTCAAGAACAACTAAGCAACCTGTTCGCTGCTCTCGCGGATCGGACGCGGCGACGGATAATTGCACGGCTTGCGGATGGGCCACTCACCGTAGGCGAACTCGCCGAGCCGTTCGACATGTCTTTTGCGGCCGTGTCCAAGCACGTCAACGTGCTCGATCGCGCGGGGCTGATTGAGCGTAACAGGCGTGGTCGTTTTATCGAGTGCGCTCTAAACCCGCTACGGCTCAAGGCACTATCGGACTGGATTGGCGACTACGAACGATTCTGGGACGAACGGCTAAGCAAACTCGAAGAAGTCATTAAAGAACACAGACGGAGCAAGTCATGAATACAACAGTCGCGGCACCACCGCTCAACATCGAACGCACGATCGACGCAACTCTTGCCGAAACCTGGACCGCCTGGACCGAACCAGAACTCGTCGCGCGCTGGTTTGCACCTGGCAACATGCGCGCGGAAGTGCTCGAATACGATGTTCGCTCCGGCGGTCATTATCGGATTCGTATGCGTGATGAAGAGGGCGGTACGCACACAGTCGGAGGTGAGTTTGTCGAAGTCACGCCGCAGCGGCGACTGGTGATTAGCTGGGCGTGGGAAGGTGACGCGACGACGCAATCCAAAGTAACGGTGGATTTCGACGCGGGCAACGTTGGCACGCGGCTCCGAATCCTGCATGAGGATCTTCCGAGTGAGGAAAGCGCGGCCAAGCACAAGCAGGGCTGGATTGGCTGCCTTGACAATCTTTGCAATCGCATCAACGCATTTTGAGCGCTTTTGCGAGCCCAGGGGGGAATCTATGAAGATCAGGAGAGTGGCAATAGCTTTGGCCGGCGTTCTGCTGCTGTCGGGCGACGGAATCGCGGCCGATGTGATCGCGGATCGGTACACGGAGGATCAGCTCGCGCCAGTCAGTGCCTACGTCGCAACAAGCGAGGAAGAGGAAGTGTCGCTTGCGCTCAGTGCCGCGCCTGCTCATATTTCGGAATCTTCGACTGTACTGGTGATGACAAAGGAAGGATACGCGACCGCCCGAGAGGGAAGTAACGGCTTCGTGTGTCTCGTTGAGCGATCCTGGGCCGGATCGGTCGACTACATCGGCGCATTCTGGGACCCACGAATACGCGCACCAATTTGTTACAACCAGCATGCGGCAAAGTTTGTGTTGCCCTTGTACATTCTGCGCACCGAGCTGGCACTGGCCGGGAAGAAACGCGCGCAGATTGCAGCGGCGATCGATGCAGCAGTCTCGTCCGGCAAAATGAAAGCACCCACAGGGACGGCGATGTCCTACATGATGTCGGCCAGGCAGCACTTGCATCCGGATATCGGCCGCTGGCTGCCGCATCTCATGATATGGATGCCTTATACGGAACAGGACGACTGGGGCGCAAACGTACTCGCCGGTGTGGACCCTGTCGTCTTCCGTAATCCGGGCGGTCCATTCGCTATGGTGGTCATTCCCTACGGTGAGGCGCGGTTCATCGAGCCCTAGTTGCCGTGTCTTATGAGCGTTGCTTGAGCTGAGTGCAAGACTTCGCAGTACAAGACCGGTGGAACGCCGAGAATTTCTCCAGAGCGTGGCAACCAGCGAAATAACCGGCTGATCGTTTTCCGCCCAGGACCCGCTCAACCGCCAAAAACATAACGGCCCCGAACAGGGCTTTTGTTCTCGGGCCGAGGGCATGGCTTTCGGACCCCGTTCGACCGGCGCAGCAGCGCAGCTGCCAGTTGGCGACGCAGCCGCGATAGCGGCAAGTCAATCCCACCTTCTGCGCTATTTCCCAGGTTCTGCAGAGCACTCCACCGGCACCTAAGCCAGGATCATCTATCGTTAGCAAGATCGTTCAATGTCGCCGCAAGGCGTTCGAGAAGGTCGCCAACTTCTTCTTGAGTAATCGTAAGCGGTGGCGAGACAAGGAACCACTGGCCGTACATTCCGTGACACGTCGTACGTGCATAGATCATCAATCCATTGTTCAGACCGTGACTGCGTACCTTTTCTGTTACCGCCGACTCGATCGGCATAGGAGCTTTCGTTTGTCGGTCAGATACGAGTTCGACAGCAAGAAGCATCCCAAGGCCGCGAATGTCGCCAATGATCTGAAATTCCGACTTCAGTT
>Ga0224497_10000179_pt1 | contig 47934 bp, 45 predicted proteins | sample SF_Jul11_sed_USG_4_FD_167970 | JGI IMG/M metagenome (GOLD analysis project Ga0224497, IMG submission 167970) | Sediment microbial communities from San Francisco Bay, California, United States - SF_Jul11_sed_USGS_13 | ecosystem: Environmental > Aquatic > Marine > Sediment | place: USA...
CGACAGGCTTCGTGCCTCTCCGATCCCGATGTGAATACCAAAAAGAGGAAAGAACGCGATAAATGCCTCGACTGCTGCGGCATACGCCAGGTTGAGAAGCATGATGTGCGGAACGAGTCTGAAGATCTGGCCCAGGCTCGCGTGGTCCTCATTGTCATCTGCATCGGTTTCGTTGGGTAACCAAAATAAGGGCAGGCTGGCAGCGATGACAAACGCAGCTGTTACGACAAAGGGCAATAAACCCTCTGTTCCGGTCATGATCAAGACTAGTGGGCCGACCGCAAACCCTGCCGCTCCCGCCGATCCGTATGCGCCGATGATTCTTCCTCGCCAATCTTCGTCCGCGAGTTCGTTGATCACGGCTTCACTGGCCGACCACAGCATTGCTGCCGCCGCACCGAGCAGGAATCGCATCGGGAACCATACGTAAACATCTTGGAACAGACCTAGGGCGATCAATGTTCCCGCAGCGAGCAGCGTAGCCAGTTGCATTACGCGCGCGGCACCGACTTGCAGGATCAGGCGCGGCATGATTGGTGCGAGCAAAACTCCAGCGCTCGCCTGAGCAACGATGCTCATACCGATGACGGTCTTGCTAATACCCTGTGAATCGAGAACGAGCGACAATAGTGGCAACGTCAACCCGTATACCAAATTAACAATGACCATCGACGCGATGACAGCGACGAGGCTTCGCTTACGAATCGATAAAACTGTGTCGAAGATTGTTATCTCCGTTTTCGGGGCGTTGAGAAAATCATGTCATCATAAACGCCCCTTCGAATAAGGTGGAACCCTTTTGATCAACGGTCAGGCTGACAACCGCACCGGAAGAGACAGTGCCGTGCTCACGTGAACGAATGTATTAGCGGGTGGCCTTCGACCCGGAGTTCGAAACGTTCCATGTGGCGTCTGCCGGTGGGGCTCCACAACAAGCGATTGTTGCTGTTCGCGGTCGTCGTGCGGGGAGCTTGGGCCGCGCTCTGGAGTTGTGCGCGGCGAGGGCGCGGCATCAGAATTGCCGAACGACGGAGCCAACATTCGAGCCGGTAGTTCATTGGATTCTCGTTCACCAAACGTACAATGACAATCAGATACTTGCGCTTGGCAGGAATATCCCGCAGGATACACGCGCGATCTTCGTTTTGGCCTGCCTTTCAGCTATTTGCCCGTTTCCCGGGCGTTCGTTTCAAGTCATTCACATTACTCAGATTGTTCGTTTCCGCGCCCGATTCGTGCGTGGCATTTTGTTATGGAGGCCAAAAATGGCTATTGGAACTGTTAAGTTTTTTGATCCCGGCAAGGGATTTGGATTTATCCAGCCGGAAAGCGGCGATAAAGACGTTTTCGTGCACGTCAGCGCGGTACAGGGCGCCGGCATGGACACACTGACGGACGGTCAGCGCGTCAGTTACGATGTCGTCACCGAGCGCGGCAAACTGGCGGCCAGCAACCTGAAAGCTGCCTGACCGCTCAAATACGTTTCGTGTATCTGGGAAAACCCGGCTTTATGCCGGGTTTTTCTTGTCTGCGAAGTGTCCGCTTCATGTGGTGGGCGAACTTTATTCGCACTGACTCAAACCAGATCGCGGATTCGCTAGAACCTGTAGTCCAATGAAATGGTTGTGAACGTGTCCGTCTTCTCGGTGCCCGGCAGCACGTCGGAGTTGTTCTTGATTGTAAAGGCAACGATTAGTGCAAGGTTATCGCGCATTTTCGCGCTCAACGCCGAAGTGGCCTCGAGATAAGTGTTATCCGAACCGCTTTCGATGCCCAGGGATTGTGTGAACTGTGACGACTCGGAGATGGTCCATCGATAGTTCCCACCGAGGTACCCGATGGTGCTGCTCTGACTCGTTCCATCACGAAGATCAGATTGCCGGGCGCCGACACCAATCTCGCCACTCAGCAAGTGTTTTTCGGTATTAAGAAAGTGCCTACCGTAACCCACGGCTTCCCGAAGCTGCTGATCGTAGGCACTGAACTTATCGGTGTCCCAGGCAATAAGACCGAAGATATAGTCGGTGTCGTTAAGGTTGTATTTGCTCTGCCACGCAAGACTGTTAGCTTCGGCAGTGGTGACGCCGGAGGTGCTGGATTTGATCGCCCCACCTTTGAGGGAGTGGCCCCAAGGAGCGTGGTTCCACCAAAGATCGAAGTTCGCATTGATGCTTTTGTTGTCGGAATTTCCGCTGGTTGCAAGAACACCAAGGCCTGCACGTCCAGAAAACCCTTCTTCATCTTGGGGAAAACCCACCGATGCCACTAGAGTGAGCGCGGCAAAGCCCAGTAAACGTTGTAAAGTCAAAACGCTATTAGTGAACATATCCTACCCTCAGGAACAATCGGTATGGCGCCATCATTCGTAGCGCGAACGGTATTGTAATGATGGCGACGGCGCATCCACTGTTTCGTAACATTTGTTTACATCTTGGAATGACCCTGTAAATTCTTGCAGGCTCGCGTGCTGGGCAGCCGGGCGATCGATCCGATGTAGGATGACTGAAGATGACCCAGATCAGACGTCGCAATGTCGTATAATTTGAGACTACTCATAAGGCAATTTTGTCTGAGTAGTAGCAGCTAAACGTAAATTGAGAATGTAATCATGACCATTCGCGGCAGCTGCCTGTGTGGCGGCGTGCAATACGAGATTTCCGGCAAGCTGCATGACGCCGGGAATTGCCATTGTTCGATGTGTCGTCGAACGCACGGTGCTGCTTTCGGCACCTATGCGCGAGTTGATGCAGACGAGTTCCGGTGGTTATCTGGCGAGGATCTCATTTCCGCTTACGAATCCTCACCCGGTGGATATCGCTGTTTTTGTCGTCAATGCGGCTCACCTTTGGGCGGTCGGGGGAAAGGTGGGAAATTGGGCTGGGTTACGCTGGGCACGGTTACGGGTGATCCCGGGTTGCGTCCCGGAGCCCATATTTTCGTGGGCTCAAAAGCGCCGTGGTATGAGATAACAGACCATGTCCCCCAATTTGATGAATGGCCACCGGGCTTCGGACCAAACGCTGGGTCCACGTAGTCCGATACTGTTAGGCGCAGGCAGACACCCAAGACGTGAAGAAGCTCCACGAGCTGCCACGCGAGGAACTGGAACGGATGTTCAACGCCGCCCCTTTCGTGGCGAGCCTCGGTATTCGCCTGGTAAGCATCGGTTCGGGGATCTGCGAAACGGAACTCAACGTGGAGCCCCGGCACCTCCAACAGGACGGCTTCGTCCACGCCGGTGTTCAGGCCACCATGGCCGATCACACAGCCGGCGGAGCCGCAGCGACACTGACCGAACCGGGTCACATGGTTCTCACGATAGAATTCAAGATCAATCTACTTCGAGCTGCACAAGGGGAGCGGCTGTCGTGCCGGTCCAAAGTTCTCAAACCAGGGTCTCGGCTCATGGTCGTGGAGTCCGAAGTTTTTTGCGAAAACGCGGGAACATCGAAACTCGTGTCCAAGGCAACTGCATCGATCGCCGTCGTCGGATCCCGGTAAGCACAAACATTGAGATTGATTCGCGAACGTCCGCACATGGCCGAACTGAGATGATTACCAAGGAGAAACTCGAACGTCTGCTCATGGCAGGGGCAGACACTCAGGGCCAACTGAAGACGAGAATTGCTGCGTAACGGCTGCTTTGGGGCCACGAGCAGCCCGTCGCTCAATTTACGCTGCAATTTCCGGTGATGACCAGAAGCGGACGTTTGGGTGACAAGCTTCCGAGCAACAGTATTAAGACAAAAGGAGAATTGAATGCAGGCTCTGGCACGTCGACAGTTCTTGACGTTTCCTGCGGCAAGTCCCCTACTTGGTTACACAGCAGCGGGAAGGTTGTTGCAGAGGAGTCGCTGCATGCGATGCAGCTGCCGGAGCACCTGTCGGATTTCAGCTTTATCCAACCACTAAATGGCCGGTCGCAAGCAAGATGCTCCGGCGGGCAGAAAAAGCCGGAGCAAAATTCATCGTACTAACCATCAATCTGAACACCGGAAGTAACCGCGTGCTTCTCGGACAGTACGCTCGTGCCGATGAACGCGACTGCAGCGCGTGCCATGGCGCCGGGCCGAGACGAGTGGCTGGGGACCTCTTGAAAGCCTGCCCGAGGTTGTCGAAGCAGTGAACGGCACTGTTCCAGTAATCATCGACAGCGGTTGTCGTCGCGGCACTGATATCTTCAAGGCCTTGGCGATGGGTGCGAGCACTATCGCCGATATTGGTCCGCAGCATGTTGGCCTTCGGCGTCCGAGCGAGGTTGGATAGCGCCTCGGGCGACTGCTAGTCGTCCTCTCCAGCCAGTCGCTCGGTGGCAGGCTCTGCGACTGGTACTGACCCGAGAATCTCGTTCATGTACGTTGCCCAGCGCCCGCTCGGCTCCCAGACCGCAAGCAGATCTTTGCGCGCCTCGGCCTCGGGAATCTGCTGTTCCAGGACCCTGTAGAGGTACGTCATTGCCGAGGCCCTGTAATTTGCCTGGCACTGCACGAGTACGTTGTCAGCTGCATGCTTCGACATTGCGTCGCTGAAGCGCTCGAAATCGACTTTTTCGGGGGACGCCCACACGACGGGTATGTTGATCCACTCGATACCAAGCTCCGCGAGTCGCTGCTTCTGATTCGCTGGCGGCTTGTCCCGAAGATCAATAACGACCCGGATGCCTTGTTCGTGGATTGCAGCCAGCCCGCCCTCGACGAAATGGCCACCAGTCGAGAGCCGTTCGTCAACCCTGTGATGATTCATCGTTGGCCCGGTATGGGCGTCGTCACCTTGCACTTGGGCCGCAACGTAAGCAGAACTGGCAATGGCCGGTATCGTAATGGCGAAGATGATCGCCTTCGTGATAATTCTCATTGAATATTAACCCTATAAATATCATTGTCTTTTGAAACTTTTAAAGAATATACATGAATTAATGTACAGGCAGGCTGACGCTACCACAAAGACCGCCGGCGACAGGTGATTCTCCAGTAGTATCATGCCCTGACCCCTCTCCGGTACAACAATAATGCGAAAAGACGGTTTGAGCCAAAAGGCGTATGTGCCCATCGCGGAGGGAGATGCCTATGATCCTTTCGTGCCTGCCATGGAGTCGCCGGCAGAGTTTACGATCAAGGCAGTCGGACTGGGTGTCCTGTTCGGCATCATCTTCGGTGCTGCGAACGCTTATCTGGGGCTCCGAGCCGGGCTGACCATCAGCACCTCGATCCCGGTGGCCGTCATGACCGTCGCCGTGTTTCGGGCCCTGTCGACCGTCGGGGTCCGCGGCACGATCCTCGAGACCAATATCTCGCAAACGACCGGCTCCGCGTCGAGTTCTCTCGCCAGCGGCGTGATCTTTACTCTCCCCGCATTGTTCATGTGGGGAATGCCACCGCAACTGCTGCAGATGACGCTTCTGGCAATGTGTGGCGGGCTACTCGGCATTCTGTTCATGATTCCGCTGCGGCGGTTCCTGATCGAACGCGAACACGGCAAGCTGCCCTACCCCGAAGGCACGGCGTGTGCGGAGGTACTCGTCGCCAACGAGATCGGTGGCGGCCGGGCGCGCTTCGTGTTCTACGGCCTTGCGGGCGGCGCGCTATTCAAGTTCCTCACGTCCTGGATTCGCGTGATCCCGGCTGATGCCCACGTCAAAATACCGTTCCTCAAGAAAGGTGAACTGGGCATGGACCTGTCGGCCGCGCTATTTGGTGTGGGCTACATTCTCGGCCCGCGCATCGCAGCGGTCATGGTTGGCGGCGGCCTGCTCTCCTGGCTCGTCATCATTCCGGCTATCGCATACTGGGGCGACGCACGGACTGCGCCGTTCTTTCCTGAAACGGTGCAACTAATCCACGACATGGCGCCACGCGAAATATGGTCGCGTTACGTACGCTATATTGGCGCCGGCGCCGTGGCAACCGCCGGCATCATCACGCTGATACGCAGCATCCCGGTCATGGCCAGCAGTTTTCGCATCGGGGCCGCGCAGCTGAGTGAGCGCGTTAGCGCAGGTGCCAGCAACGACATTGCGCCGCGCACCGACAGAGATCTGCCGCTGCGCTTTGTCGGAATCGGAGTGCTGATCATTGCGGCCGTGCTCGTACTTGTACCGCAAGTATTTGGGGCCGTCGGGGGCGTCGGCATCCGCACGGTAGCCGCTGGGTGTGTCGTCATATTCGCTTTTTTCTTTGTCACGGTTGCATCGCGCATCGTCGGCCTGGTCGGAGTTACGAGCAATCCAACCAGTGGCATGACGATCGCAGCGTTGCTTGGTACCGCCTCGATCTTCTTATTTTTCGGCTGGACCGATGCGCTGGGCAAGGCTGCCGCGCTCACCGTGGGTTGCGTGGTTGCCATCGCCGCGTCCATTTCCGGCGACACGTCGCAGGACCTGAAAACCGGTTATCTGCTTGGGGCTACACCACGACGTCAGCAGACTGCGGAGCTGATCGGCGTGCTCACATCCGCGACCTTTGTCTGTCTCACGGTGCTGGCGCTGGGTAAAGGCTTCGGCTTCGGCAGCACCGAACTCCCGGCTCCGCAAGCAACATTGATGAAGCTGGTCATTGACGGTGTGCTTGATCAAAATCTGCCATGGGTGCTGGTTGCCATCGGCGCGGGTATCGCCATCGCTTGCGAAATTGCACGCATCCCGTCCCTGCCCTTCGCCGTTGGTGTCTATCTTCCGGTTTCCACGATGACGCCGATATTTGTCGGCGGCCTCATTCGACTTTGGATGGAGCGCAGTGCGCAAGACGCGACCACTGCGGCAGACCGCCGCGAGCGCGGCGTGTTGCTGGGCAGCGGTTTTGTCGGTGGTGAAGGCCTGCTGGGTGTTGGCATTGCGCTGGTCGCGGTAGCGAAGAGCCGCCGGCCCGATGGCATCGGCACCGAGTGGCTCGGCGGTGAGCTGATTGCAATGCTTGCGGGCGCTGCCGCGTTCGCGCTCTTCATCACCTGGTTTTTCCGCCAGGTTCGAGGTCGGACGCCTCTTTAGAAAACGCGGTCGCTGCACAAAGGAATCGACCTGACCGTTGGCGTGAATTTGCAGGAGAAAAGAATGTCAGCCGAACAGAAAGACGAGGAGTGTGTCTTTGTGGCGCAATTCATATCACGGCAAGAAATGCTGGCAGCAGCGTAGGCGCATGTCATGGCAAAATGTGCAGGCGCTGGGGCGGCGGGCCGTTTATGCAGATAACCTGCGGCACAGACGTCTCCATTAACGGTGCGGAGAACGTATCGGTACTCGACTCCTCCGCATGGGCTGAACGCGGCTTTGGCAGCAAGTGTGGGACGCACCTATTCTATAGACTTAAGGAATGCGGCCAGCACATGATGCCGGCAGGGCTGTTTGAGGATGATGAACACCTGGTTTTCGATCAGCAGGTATTTATCGACGAAAAGCCGTCGTACTACCAATTTGCCGGTGCGACACACGATATGACCGGGCCTGAGATATTTGCCATATACGGCTCAGCAAATTGAGCGAACAGTACTAACAACCGGAACGCCGCCCAGGTTTCGACGCACCGGCCGGGCACAGGTTTTTCGCCGCCCCTGTTCTCGGCTACTACGCGCTCTTCGAGCCTATTGCGATGCCTGCCGAGCGTGCGGCCCTTTCAAAACTGGCCTGCATTGGATCGTCGACGATGTACTCGATCGTGCAGTTGCCGACACGAATGGATTCGCCTGCCACGAGTTCATGCGCGGTGATGCGATAGCCATCCACAAAGGTGCCGTTTCTGCTGCCAAGATCGACCAGCACGGCGCTACCGTCACCGGAATAGTTGATCAGCGCATGATGACGGCTCACGATCGAACTGTCGATGCGGATGTCACACAGCCTGCTGCGCCCGATCAAGGTGTGCCCCTGACGCAGAGCCTGCTCCCGAGCGTCGTCGCCCGTCAAATTGACGATAAGGCGCCGCATCGACAGATCGACCTCGCTCATTGCAACGGTCGGCGCATCGGCGTCCCCTTCGTGTGGATGCAATCCCACCCGGCTGGCCTCGTAGGCGCACTTTACGAGTGTAGTCGTAACCAGGCCTACGCCCTCGCGTCTTGCGAGATCCATACTCTGGTCGACGAGAGAGGTAATCGCGTCCGGCACACCCGCACACAGATCGTGTATAAGGGCGATCGCCTGATACTGAAAAACCTCGCCAACGGTCGAGGTACACCTCGATTCGACCCGCAGGCGAATACACTCAGTCGTTTCGGCCAAGGTGAACGGCGCTAGTTGAATGCGATAACCGGCAAGGGTCGAAATCGAACTCAGCGGACGCGTATTCAGTAACTCCTTGAGCCCGGGCCGCCCGGCCATGATCACAAGCAAGCCGTATTGCCCTTCGACTTCCGTTTCGACGAGTTTGCGAATCATGTCCAGGACCCAACACTCACTGTCCTGAAGCTCTTCCAGACAGACCACCGTGCGGCGCTTGTGGCTTTTCTGAAATGTGAGGAACATGGTGAAGATCCTCTGGAGATCCGCGAGCATCATGTCCTTGGGCTCAAAGCCGGCGGCTAGAACGATATTGCGCATCAGATCCGTGGCATCGACGCAGGGCTCAGTTACTCGAGCAATTACGGTGTCTTCGTCGAGACTCGAAATGAACGCCCGAATAACAGAGTCCGAGGCGGACTTGGACTCACCGATGATTATCCCAAGAGGACGCCCACTCGTGAACACTCTGTTCAGGCGGTCGAGCGCATTTCGATAACAATGCGTCAGAAACGCGAACGACGGTTCCTGCTCGACCTGCAGATCGGGCAGCGATACCGGCTGCCGCTCGTTAGTCATCGTGTCCGGCCCCCCCGGCCTCTTCCCACGTTACGTGCGGAGGCTCTTGTCAGAACGTCTTTGCATCGAGTCTAGGCCAGTTGTCAAACAGTGTAAAGCAGAGGGCCAGGTTGCGAATGTAACTTATTGATCCAGATAAAAGAAATGCAGGCCGTTGGTGGCGGCACGCCATAAACATGTTATTCGTGCAAAGTCTCTAGCCGACAGCCAGGACACTCGAACGGGTTCCAGCAACGAGCCGCTCGGCCCGGCGACTGTAAGTCGTCCAGCGCTGCCAAATTGCTTTTTTGCTTATCTGCAGGTCCCTGATTGCTCCCCGGTGATCGATAAGCACCGCGACAGCGGCCAGGAACATCGTAATCCGCCAAACAAAAACGAAGACCCAGCATTTCCAGCGTCGGTCTGTCTGGCTATTGAGAAAACGACAGTGGAAGTCCAAATGGGACTGCTCGTCCGCCACGAGCTCGGTCAGCCAGTCCTTCATCGCTATTTCCGGCAGACGGCTGGCCAGGATGTGGTAGTAGCAGATGCCGACGACTTCAGCCGCGAGCAGCACGAGTACCTTGAGTCGCAAGCCGATGAGTCTTCGAGAAAAAACGAACAGCCTCGCCGTCCAGTTCTGCTCGGTCAATTCGCCACCGAGTTCTCGGACACAGAGCGCAAGGATATCGGCATGCCGATTCTCTTCGCGAACAAAAAGCGCCATCGCCTCCGCGTAATCAGCATCGATTCCCGGAAGTTGGCTGGCACGTGCCTGTTCGATTATCGTACCGCCGCCCGATTCGCCAAGCTGGAAGATCGCAAGTGACTCGGCAAAAGACCGCGGCAGATCCTTGGATGCCGATGCCCCATCTGGCACCGGCAGCGGCCGCTTGCGGCGGCTCTCGAAAAACTGGCGCCATTCACTCCAAGTCCGGCCGTGACTCTGCATCCGATTGCTCCGCATCCTGAGGCTGCGGATAGTTTTACGGAAGCGTTCTGGCGTTCCTGAGGCAGTTTTGTGTCAAATAATGGCAGCCGGCAATTGAGTCGCTGTGGCGTGCACGTAGCGCAGCTTGCAATCGCCGATTTCCAGCAGGTCTGCGTGCGTTAGCGCATGCTGTCTGGTTTCAACCGAGTTAACGAGGAATCCATTAGTGCTTCCAGCATCCTCGATAGTCGCGCTGTCGCCGTCGACTTTGATTCTCGCGTGAATTCGACTGATGTACTTGCTCTTCAGCCGAATATCACTTCTGCGAGAGGAACCGATTGTGACCTCCGGGACCGATCCGTTTGAGATCGCTACTGTGTCGAGTTTTTCGGACCAGTCAAAGTATGCAACGGAACTGACCACCGGGTCCGGTTTCCGGAGCGTGAAAGCCGGCTTGACGTTCATCTATCCAGCCGAAACCTCGCGGCCGGTGGCATCCAACTCGACGATTTCGTAACCGAGATCCTGTAGCTGCGGCAGTATTACCGCTTTGTCACCGACAACAACGATAATCATGTCGTCCATTGTCAGGTGCTTACTCGCCAGCTGATTCAATTCCGCCTGCCCGATTCCGGCGAGAATTTCGTTCTGTACATCGACGAAATCTTCGTCAAGGTCGTACATGAGAATTTGCGACAGGAAACCGAGTTTCTGTGCGGGCGTCTCATAGCTACGTGCGTCTCTCTGGCCAATCGCTTTGCGCGTAAAGGCAAGTTCGGATGCGCTGATGCCCGATTCCGCGTATTTGCGTATTTCGTTCTCGAACTGGACGATACTATCGGCCGTGCTGTCAGTGCGCACCGCTGCCTGTGCCGTATAGGTTCCATAGTCCTTTTGCCCATTGAACCCCGAGTACGCGCCGTAGGAATAGCCCTTGTCTTCGCGCAAATTAAGATTGATGCGGCTGTTAAACGCGCCGCCTAGTGAGAAATTCATCAAATACGCGCGGTAATACTCGCCTGTTGCATCGTAGTTTAGCGACCGCTTGCCAATGCGAATCTCTGACTGTGCCGCTCCGGGTTTATCCACGAGGTAGATCCTGGTCGCATCGAGTTCAGGAAAATCATTGAGCGACACTTCGGCAACATCCGGTCCCCGCCACCGCCCAAATACTGCGAGCTTGTCGACGAGCGCCGCCTGCGGTTGGTCACTGACTGCAACGATGCTGCTGATTTTCGGCGAGAATTGTTCGGTGTAGAACGCTTTGACATCGTCCAGCGTCAACGCATTCACTGTTTCCTCAGTGCCGATGTTCAGGTAGGAAATGCTGTTGTTCTTGCCAAACAACAGCAACTGGTAGATTGTTGCAGCAATTGTCGCCGGCTGAGTCTTACTCTGTCGTATGGCCTGCAGTGTCTGGTCTTTTACGCGCGAGAAATCATCCGCATCGAACGCCGGCTTTAGCAGGCGCTCGGCAGCGATGTCCAAAGTTGCGTCCAAACTCTGGCTGAGCGTACGAATTGTAAGTATCGTGTCGTTGTTGTCCGCGCCAAACCGCACAGACGCCCCGAGTTTCTGTAACTCGTTGCTCAGTTCCTCGTTCGTCCGTTCGGTCGTGGACTCGTTGAGCATCGCTGCCGTGAGCGCAGCAAGACCAAGTTTGTCGAGCGGCTCGTTTCGCTGGCCAGCCTCCATGCGCAACTGGATTGCGACCGTCGGCGTTTCAGCATTCATTGCGCCAAGTACCTCGACGCCATTGTCGAGTTTTGCTCGCCAGATATCGGGGACGATGATGCTGGGATTATCGCCGGCGGGAGGCACGACGCTCCGATCGAAGTCGTCTACTGCCCTACGGTACGCCAACTCCTCATCGCCGATTGATACGTAGTCAGGCAATTTGCGCGCGTAGCGCATCCACGTATCTTCATGCGCGATCTGGGAAGACATACCGGGCGGAACGATGCTCATAACTACCGCCGGCCTGTCCTTTATATACTGACGATATACACGCATTACGTCTTCGTTGGTGACGTTTTCGTAACGCGCTATATCCCTGGCGGTGAAATTCGGCGCACCCGTGTAGGTCTCGTACATCGCCAACTGAGTGACTTTTCCCGCAACGCTTTCGAGGTTATAGACCATACCCGAGACGATGCTCATTTTGACGCGTGCAAGATCGTCCTCGAAGACGCCGCGCTGCTCGAACTCGGCCAGTGAATCCCTTGCGATCTTCTTGAGGTCAGCCAGCGTTTTGCCGGAAGCCGGGTTCGGTAACGCAAAGATTGTAAATGTACACGAGAGCTCCAGGCAGCCGTGCCCCGCGCTTGCCTGAACGGCCAGGCCATTCTTAACCATGTTCTTGTACAGCAGCGACGTTTCGCCCTGGCCAAGGATGAACATCAGGACATCGAGAGGCGCCTCGTCCGCGTGATACAGATGCACAGTCGGAAACGCCATATAAAGAAGTGGCAGCGCAACCTCATCCTCCATCGACAGATAACGGTCATTGTCGAGAGTAACGACCGGCTTTTCGGGGTCGGCGACTTCCGGACCACGGGGAATGGGTCCGAAATACTTCTTGATCCAGGTAAGGGCCTGCGCCTCGTCGTACCGTCCGCCAATTGTCAACGTCGCGTTGTTGGGCCCATACCAGCGCAGGAAAAACGCTTTCAGATCATTCACATTGACCCGGTTTAAATCCTCGATGTAGCCAATCGTCTGCCAGGAGTACGGGTGCCCTTCCGGGTACAGCGCTTCATTGACGCGCTCCGTCAACTGACCATAGGGTTGATTGTCGACACGCTGCCCGCGCTCGTTCTTGACGGTCTCGCGCTGTACCTCGAATTTCTCCTGCGTTACCGCGTCGAGTAGAAAGCCCATCCGGTCAGCTTCGAGCCAGAGCATCTTCTCCAGCTGGTTTGCCGGTACGGTTTGAAAATAGTTCGTGCGGTCCGTATTCGTGGTGCCATTCAGCGTGCCGCCAGCTTCCGAGACAATCTTGAAGTGCTGCTCATCACCGACATTTTCGGAGCCCTGAAACATCATGTGTTCAAAGAAGTGTGCGAATCCGGACTTGCCAACCTCCTCGCGGCCTGAGCCGACATGGTAAGTAACGTCGACATGCACGAGCGGATCGGACAGGTCTTCATGCAGGATGACCGTCAACCCGTTCTCGAGCTGATACTTCCTGTACGGAATGACGATGCCGTTCCTGTCGGCGCTCTCGACAGTCTCGAGCAAGGTGATGCCATCCGGCAGCACAGTGGCGTCAACCGCCGTATAGCGGTGATCTGCAGTCTGGCAGCCTGCTAGCGCCAGCAGGAGGCCGGCGATCCAGGCGGATACTTTAATCTTTTGCATGTTGCGGTCCTGCGATGATGGTTAGCGTAACAGCACCGGCCTACTGACCCGCGCTATGCCCTGCCCGGCCTGAGGTTCGAAGGCAATTCGGGAGCGTTCGATCACGAAGGCATGCACCGCGTCGTTGTCGGCCTTGGAGAATATCTGGCCGAAACCGGGCATGCCGTTGTCCTGCAGCATGCCGCCAAGAACGGTAGCGATTCGCTGCCACCAGGGTTGAAGGTAAGAATACGGCTGTGGTTCTTCATGCCCAGCGATGCGGTGCCCTCGCCGCCAAGCAACGCCATGATCGTTCCCCAGCCGGCGACGACCGCGATGTGTTGCTGGTCATTGACGCTGTCGCTGATCGGCGCCGCTGCTATTCCCGTTTGCGCAGGGAACTGCCAGACGCGTTCCCCGCTACCCGCGCCATAGGCGGCAAACTCACCGATCAGGCTGCCCTGGAATACGAGGTCTCCGGCAGTCGCGAGTTCGCCGACGTTGTCGCGATTAATTTCATCGAGCGGACTGAAGCGCTGTTCATCGTAGGTCCGCCCGTGCGACAGCCAGTTTCCGGCCTCGGCGTTGGCACCGTCGATGCGCTCCCGTGTTACCGCGGTGACGGCTGGTCCGGGCGCAGATGTGGGCGGGGCGGTGGATCCTTCGACCCCCATACCGGAGTCGTCTTTATCGTTGCCGCAGGCGCTCAGAGTGAGCGCAAGAAACGTGATAAATGTCAGTATATTCCTGGTCATTCCTATCCCCGATTGTTGACTGGTCCCTTTGGCCGGCGTTTAATACAGAACATTGCATTTAATAAGAATATTGCTTTTATAGGGGGAGCATTATGCAAACTAGCCAGCCGCGCAAGCTTTCGGCACTTGCCGCCATCGCCATCGCCTCATCGCCCGTTGCGGTGGCGCAGGGTCAGGAAGACGGCCCACGCGTTCTCGACGAGATCACTGTTACTGCCGCCTATCGTGAGCAGGGCCTGCAGGACGTCCCGGTCTCGATCTCGGCCGTCACCGGCGACATCATGACGGCTTCGGCACTTCAGAAGGCTGAAGACATACAGTTTCTCGTGCCGAATTTCACGCTGACTGAGACCGGTATCGGCACGAACGCGTTCATTCGCGGCATCGGCTCTGGTATCAACCAGGCCTTCGAGCAATCGGTTGGCACGTACGTCGATGGCGTCTATTTTGGGCGCGCACAGCAGTGGCGCGCGCCGTTCCTCGATATCGAGCGGGTCGAAGTGCTCAGGGGCCCGCAGTCGATTCTGTTTGGTAAGAACTCGGTTGCCGGCGCCCTTAACATCACCTCGGCTAAACCCACACAGGAATTCGAAGGCAGCGTTCTTGTTTCATGGGAATTCGAGGACAACGAGTCCATCCTGGAAGGCATGATATCCGGACCGATATCTGACCGCGTACGCTATCGTGTCGCCGCGCGGTCGCGCAATCTCGACGGCCACATGTACAACCTGACGACAGAGGAAGACGAACCACTGCGTGAGGACTGGGCGGTGCGTGGCACCCTCGAGTTCGATGTTTCGGATGCGCTCACCGCGACACTCAAAGCCGAAGTCGGCGAGTTCGAAGTCACGGGCCGGCACATCGAGATCATTAATGAACAGCCTGCGATTCCACCCTCTGGCTTCGCCGGGCTGCCGTACCACCGGATTCTGCAGACTCTGCAACAGCTGTCGGGTGGTTCTCCCGACCCGGACCTTGCCAATGTGGTTCAGGATGAGGTGCGCACATCGAATGGCGACTTCAGCAATAACGAATCGGAGAACTTCGTCCTGACACTGGACTGGGCGCTTGGCGATTACGACCTCAAGTCGATCACTGCGTATTCCAACTTCGAATACGACGAGTTCTGCGACTGCGACTTTACCGGTGCCGAGGTATTCGGGGCTGCTCTTCAGGAACAGTACGAACAGATAAGCCAGGAGTTTCGACTATCGTCGCCGCTCGGTAGCAGCTTCGATTACATCGCCGGCCTCTATTACCAGACCAGCGAGCACGACTTCGCGGACCAGATCATCGTGTCGCCGACATCCTTGCTGATCACGGCCGTCAACCTCCAATCCACAGGCACCCCCACCGCGGGTGCCGGAAATCTCGTCGCCAACACATTTGCGAACCGTATCGCTACCGTGGACAACGACGTACTCTCGGCGTTTGCGCAAGTCAACTGGCACCTCAATGACGCCTTCACGCTGCAGGCTGGCGGGAGAATCACAAACGATCAGCGCGATGGGTTCCGCAGCTTGACTATCCTGGGCGGCGATGGCGGGCCGCTGCCGGCTGCACAGCTTGGCGCACCGCTTGTGTACGCGAGTGCGTTCGAGATCACGTCTACAAACCTCAATACGCTGGCCCTGGCACCGGACCCGACAGGCGCACAAGCAAGGGGCCTGATTGCTGCATTCGGCGATCTGCCCGTCGAAGGATCCCGCGACAAGACGAAGTTTTCGCCTGAGGTCAAACTCATTTGGGACGCCAACGATGACGCGTTGTTTTACCTGAGCTGGTCAAAGGGCTTCAAGTCCGGCAGCTTCGATTTTCGCGCCAACAACAGAAGTTTCTATCCCGACATGGCAAGCTCTTTCGAGTTCGAAGACGAAGAAGCAACCAACACCGAACTTGGCACAAAGCTCACGTTGGCCGGTGGCGCATTTGAACTGAACGGCGCGCTGTTCTTTACCAAATTCGATAATCTGCAAATATCCATCTTCGACGGGCGCCTCGGGTTCAACGTGGGTAACGCCGCGTCGGCGGAGGTCTTTGGTGCCGAAATGGATATGCGCTGGGCGGCCAGTGATTATCTAACGGTCACCGGCGGTTTGGCCTACACGGACTTCGAGTTTACGGACTTCGAGAACGGCCAGTGCTATTTCGGGGCAACACCAGACGTCGACCTGGATGGCAACGGAACGCCGGAGCTTTGCAGCTACACGGGCAACTCGAACCAGCTGGTATCCGACCTCCAGGGCAATTTTTCATTCGACATCCGCGTTCCTGTCGGACGTGATCTGGAATTGCACACGAGGTTCGATATCTTCTATACCGATGACTACGATGCGTCATCGACTTTTGATCCGAAGCTGGTCCAGGACGCTTACACGATGCTCAACGCACGTGTCGCCCTGGGCGCAGAAGACGGCAAATGGGAAGTTGCGCTGCTGGCGAAGAACCTGACCGACGAGAAGATCCTGACGTTCGGCGGCGATACGCCGCTCGCCACGACGACGTTTTTCGCGCAGTCAAATTACGCATTTTACTCGACCGGCGAGCAGCTCAGCCTGCAGGCGCGAGTGCGCTTCTAGGCCAGGCCGGCGTTTCTTAACGGCAACTCGCGGACCCGGTTTCCGGTCGCTGCGAAATACGCGTTGACGATCGCAGGAGCTACTGGCGGCACGCCAGGTTCGCCGACGCCCCCCGGCGGTGCGTCAACGTCCATGATATGGACGTTGATCGCCGCCGGCGCCTCGTTCATACGCACAACCGGATAGCTGTCGTAGTTTCCTTCTACTACAGCGCCCCCTTTCGCCGTGATCTCGCCATGCAAAGCGAGACTCATGCCGAAAATGCCGGCGCCTTCCATCTGTGCTTTGACGCGATCCGGGTTAATGACGGTGCCCGCATCAATCGCGGTCCATAGTTCGTGCACAACAAGTTTGCCCGCGTCGCTGACGCTGACCTCGGCCACGGTGCCAACCGTAGTCAGGAACGAGCGATGCACGGCGATACCGAGTCCGTGACCCGGCGGCAATTCCCTGCCCCAGCCCGCCATGTCGGCGACTTCCTCGACTACAGCGGCGATTCGACCCGTGTCGATCGGATGCGTATCGAGGCCCTGGCCGTAGTTGCCGTATTCTGCACCCTCCGCAGTCGGATCAACGTGCCTGGGAGGACCCAGCAGCCTCAGCAGATAATCTTTGGGATCGGCGCCCGCCAGATACGCAAGCTCATCGACAAAACTGCAGTTCGCGAACGCGTGATACACGTTGCACACCGAGCGCAGCCAGCCTATTCGCAGGTGCGCTGTCGCGTCACCCGCCTCGAGGCGCATATTCGGGATGGCGTATGGGTTGTCGACAAAACCGAGCCCGAGTTCTCCAGCGCTCGGCCCGGTCGCAGTGGCGTCGAAGGTCGATCCGATCGAAGGGAACGCCGTGCAGTGCCGCCAAGCCGTCGTGTTGCCGTCGGCGTCGAGTCCGGCCTTGATGCACTGTGCGCTCACGGAGTGTAAATAGCCGTGGCGAATGTCATCCTCGCGCGTCCAGGTCACTTTGACCGGGTGTCCTGCCTCTTTGGCGAGCCATGCAGCCTCTGCAATGAAATCCGGTTTCGATTTGCGGCCGAATGCACCACCGAGCAATGTCACGTTCACTTTGACCTTGCTTTTGTCAATGCCCAAAACGCCGGCAACTGTCTGCTGTGCGCTCTGCGGATCCTGTGTGCAGGCCCACACCTCGCAACCGCCATCGTCTGTCATTCTCGCGGCAGCGGCCGGAGGCTCCATCGGGGCTTGCGACAGGTGTGGCGCGAAATATTCAGCCTCGTGAATCGTTGCCGCATCGCCGAAGGCTACTTCGACATCGCCTCGATTCAGCACGCTGCGACCAGCGTCGCGCGAAGTCTGCATTAGTTTTTCGCGGTAACTGGCCGAATCATATTCGGCATTGGCGCCGTAGTCCCATTCGATATCGAGCGCCTCACGCCCTTGCTGTGCCGCCCAGGTGTTCTCGGCCAGAACTGCTACACCGCCCAGCGGATTGAAAAGCGGCGGTGACGTCGCATCGGGGAGTTGCAGAACCGCCGTCACGCCCGCGATGGACTTCGTTGCCGTGTCGTCGAGCGACTTTACGGTACCGCCGACAGCCGGGCAGCGCTCAATTGATGCGTAGAGCATATCGGGTAGCACCGTATCGATGCCGTAATTCGCCTGACCGGTAGTCATTGCGAATCCATCAATAATGTCCATCGACTTCCCGATGTAGCGATACTCATCCGGCGACTTGAACGAAACGTCTTCGGGTACATCCATATCTGCCGCAGCAGAAACTAGGTCACCGAAGCCGGCAGACTTGCCACTGGCAGCGTGATGAATGGCGTGCTCGCGTGCCACACAGTCGGCGGCCGGCACGCCCCAGGTCGCCGCGGCGGCAGCGATGAGCATTTCCCGTGCGCTCGCGCCGGCGGTTCGTAGCAAGTCGAATTGCTGACGGATGCTCGTCGAGCCGTCTGTGTTCTGATCGCCGTATTTTTCATCGCCGAGCGCCTGAATCAGTTTGATTCGGTCCCAGTTGGCTTCCATCTCATCGGCAATGATCTGCGGCAGACAGGTGCGAATACCCTGACCCATCTCGGAGCGATGACAATAGATCTCGACGACACCGTCATCGCGAACGTTGACGTAAACGTTCGGCGCGACGACCGAGGCATCAGCCGCATCTTCTCTGCCCGGCTGGCATGCCGAGGTCAGCGTCAGCGCCAGCACGAGTCCACCGCCTGCTTTGCCGGTACGTTGCAGGAATTCACGTCGACTGAGTTGCTCGATACGGCTCATGACCGATCCTCCGCAGCCCGGTGGATCGCCGCGCGAATCCGGGTGTAGGTGCCGCAACGACAGATATTGCCACTCATGGCATTGTCGATGTCGGCGTCTGACGGATTGGGATTGCGCTCGAGCAGCGCGGCAGCGCTAATGATTTGACCAGACTGACAGTAACCGCATTGCGGCACATTGAGTTTCCGCCATGCGACCTGTACCGGGTGATCGCCTTGCTCTGACAGACTCTCGATCGTCGTCACGTTCTTGCCGGCCGCGGCAGAGACTGGAAACATGCAGGATCGCACGACCTGGCCATCGACATTGACGTTGCAGGCACCACAAAGCGCCTTGCCACAACCGAATTTGGTACCGGTCAGCCCAACAACGTCGCGCAGCGCCCAAAGTAACGGCATCTGCGGATCGACATCGAGCGAAATTGACTGACCATTAATCGTTAGATCGAATGCCATAAAAAATCCCCTGTATTGCTGCGGCTGGCCCGGGTCAATCCTAGCACCAAACGCACGTCTGGCCGCATAATCGGTTCATGCACCAACTGCTCTTGATTCTGCCCATCGCGGTGCCCGTGCTTTTCTGGGCAGGCTACCACTACTACAAAGATCGGGATCTGCCTGAGCCAGTTGCAAACCTGTTGCTCACCTTTGCACTGGGGATGCTCGGCGTCGGTGTGTCGATGGCGCTCTATGAGGGACTCGGGCTGATCGGACTGCGCTTTGATGCCGGCGCCCTGGCCGATGACAGTCCCGCGGGGCTGTTTGCGTATGCGCTGCTGGCCGTCGGACCGGTCGAGGAAATCTCAAAGCTGCTGCCGTTTCTGCTTGTCGTACTGCGTTTCAAGGAGTTCGACGAACCCCTGGATGGCATCATTTACGCGTCTTTTATCGGTCTGGGATATGCCGCCGTCGAAAACTGGCAGTATCTGGACTACCTGACGCCGACAGAAGCGCTGGCGCGCGGCTTCGCGAGTCCCGTCGTGCACATCGTATTCGCATCGATTTGGGGACACTGGATAGCCCAGGCGCATCTCAGCGGCCGCTCGCTCATAAAGACGACCATCGCGGCCCTGGGCGTAGCGGCCGCTCTGCACGGACTCTATGATTTTGTTGTTATTTTGAACCCACGCAATGCGTTACCGATTGCGGCGCTTATCATCGTGGGGATGTGGCTATGGCGCCTAAAACTCATGCGCACCCTGCAGGAGGACGCGTCTCAGGAACGATGACGGTTATACGGGTCGTTTGAGCGAGGGTCTGCGACCGGCTCCACGAGCGCCAAGTCTGACAACGCATCGGGTTCATCCATGAGCTGCTTACAGCGTCTTTGAATCTCTTCGAGTTTCAGCGACACACTGGATTCTGACAGCGGATTTTCCATGAGCTTTGTTTCCATACCGGTTCTGGCTCTGCCTCTTCGTCTGTCGCGGTATTGCGACAGGTCAATATGTCGCAGTATAGAGACAGCCCTGACCCAAAAGTGTGAATGGCATCACACAATATCTGCGAAAACAGCAGTTTTTTCGGACCTTATGTCACGTATGGGCACGCCACGAGCTGATTGAGCCCTGACCTCGACAGGCAGCACAGAAACAGGCTGCTCCTGCGGGAGCAGCCTGTAATCACTGACATTTGGGTGTCAGTCGCGGCCGAGCTACGGTTTCAGTTTATCGACGACGCCTAGAACGATGACGGTAACAGCAGCCGCGCCAAACAGTCCCACCAGGCCACCGAGTGCGTCCGATATGTAGCTGCCGACCCCCGGAATGGAGCCCAACGCGCCGCTGAACATCGACAATGCGATTGCGGCTACGAGCAGCCTGTTACGGTCTTCCGCGGCGATGAACCAGCCGCCAGCGATACCGAGTACCGCGATCACCAAGGCGCTGTATGCGAATCCATCCATGACACCGGCTACCAGCGCCACCAAGACACCTACGAGCTGGACGATTTTGTCTACACCCATGACTTATCCCCTTTTGTTTATTATTGTTCTAATCGTGCAAGCTGCTTGTTCTTGTATTCTTGCAGCGCCGCTCCGAGCGGTGGCGCTAGTCTAACAGGAACATCTTGTCGTTGTTTATTTATATAAAACAATATATTACCGACCATATCTCGATAATACATTAGTAAAAAAGCCTGGTTTTGCGGCCTTGTACTGCCGATATCGGCCAGTTTGCGAGGCCCGACTAAAAGCGAATCAGCGCCGATCCCCACGTGAAACCGGCGCCAAATGCCTCAAACAGCAGCAGCTGGCCGCGCTGGATGCGGCCGTCACGCACCGCCGTGTCCAGAGCAAGCGGGATAGAAGCGCTTGACGTGTTCGCATGGTCGTCTACCGTGACCACCACGCGGTCCATCGATAGATCGAGTTTCTTGGCTGCCGCCGAAATAATTCGCAGATTCGCTTGGTGCGGGATCAGCCAGTCAATATCGTGTTTGTCGATGCCGTTGCCAGCCAGGGTCTCCCGTGCGATCGAGTCCAAGGTTGCCACGGCACGCCGAAATACCGCGTTGCCGTTCATCTGGATGAATGCCTTCTCGGCACAAACCGCGTCGTAGCCGAGCGCTATGCCGCTGGGCACCTGCAGCAGGTCCTCGTACTGCCCGTCTGAATGAATGTGTGTCGAAATAACCCCGGGCTCGTCGCTCGGCTGCAGGATGGCGGCACCCGCCCCGTCGCCAAACAGGACGGCAGTCGTGCGGTCCTCCCAGTTTGTGATACGCGAAAGCATTTCGCTGCCAACGATCAGCGCATTCTTGGCCGAGCCGCTCTGAATGAAACGATTGGCCAGATCCAAGGCATACACGAAGCCTGAGCACGCAGCCTGAATATCAAGTGCCGGACAACCGTGGATCCCGAGTCGCCGCTGCACGATGCAGGCCGTACTCGGGAATATTTTATCTGGCGTAACTGTGCCAACGATAATCAGGTCGATGTCGCTGGCCTCGATCCCGGCCATCTCCATGGCTTTGTAAGCGGCGGCAATCGCCATATCGGAGCACGTTTCCCCGTCCGCCGCTATGTGCCGGCGACGGATCCCGGTTCGCTCGCGAATCCACTCGTCCGACGTGTCCATGGTCTTCTCGAGATCCTGATTGGTCACGACTTTCTCGGGCAGATAAGCGCCCGTGCCGGCGATTCGCGTGTAGGTCATGAGTCAGGCGTCCGTTATTGGCTTAGCGCCGCAGGAAAGCTGCTATGTCGCGCAATGTGGGATAGTCGAAGATATCACTGATATCGAGTCGACCGGGATGGCGTTCGTCAATCGCCAGCGATATCTCGGTCAGCGTGAGCGAACTCACGCCGATCTCAAACAGATTATCGTCGGGCCCGATCGTGCATTCCTTCGAGAATTCACGGCAAATCAGCTCGAGTTCGGCAACCAAGGGATCAGCATCTGTGGGCTCGTCCGATACCCTCGGCGCCATCTGCTCGATGACCGAGTCGAACTCACCGTCCAGGTAGGCATTGAGCAGAACCGCCCGTTGCACCTTGCCACTCGTCGTTTTCGGAATCTTCTTGACCGGAATAATGTGATCCACTTCGAGACCGGTTTGCTCGCCAATCCGCACGCGGACCTTGTCGGCCATTAGCCTGAACGTATCTAAATCGCGTTTATAAAGCGCGAATACGAGCAGTTCCTCTGTCTGGCTTGCGTGGGTTTTCGTGCCTGCAACGACGACTTTGCCCAAATCCAGGCCCTCGACTTCCGCAGCGATTTCCTCGATATCATGGGGATAGTAGTTTTGGCCGTTGACGATGATGATGTCCTTGGAACGCCCGGTGATGACGAGTTCACCATCGACAAACACGCCGCAATCGCCGGTTATCAGCCAACCATCCGTGGTAAACAGGCTCTGCGTTGCCGCGGGATCGCCGTAAATGCGCTGCGTGACGCTTCCGCCGCGCAGCAGGATATTGCCGACCCTGCCCTCGGACAAGGGCTTGTCCGCATCGTCAGCAATGCGGATCTCCACGTCGCGGATCGCCCGTCCAACCTTGATGAAGCTGACGGCGTCTTCGTCACCCAATTCCGCCGTCTTGTAGGGTTCGCCGATGCGCAACGAGTGGCGGTGGACGATGATCCTCGAGTATTCCGAGCCGACGTCCGACGCCGACACGCCAACCGTCGCCTCGGCAAGCCCGTATACCGGGAACATGGTGCTTCGTTTCAGTCCATACGGCGCCATCGCGGCCAGAAACTCCTCACAAAGTGAGTACGAGATGGGCTCCGCACCGTTCACAATGAGTTTCACGCATGACAGGTCCAGGTCGGGCAGGCCCTTGCGCTCAAACAATTTCAAAAAGTGCTTGTAGCCGAAATTCGGCGAACACAACTGCGTCGCGCGCAGCTCGGCCGCCTTGATCATCCAGAGTAGCGGCCGGCGGACAAACGTGTTCGTGTCCATGATGGCGATGTTCATGCCCGCGAACATCGTAGTCAGATGGAAACCAATCAGGCCCATATCATGGGTCAGCGGCATCCAGCTCAGGCTCTGATCATCCTCGTTCCAGTCCAGTCCCTCGGTAATGGCCCGAACGTTCGTGCACACGTTGCGATGCGTCAGGCAAACACCCTTCGGGTCACTCGTCGATCCGGACGAATACTGGATAAAGGCGATGTCATCAGCCGATGCAGCGTGCAATTCGCCGTCGGCGCCTGGCTCGACATCGCTGTTCAGCGCGGTCTTCGACTCCAGGAACGATTCGGTGTCTTGCAGGCCCTGTTCCTTTGCGAATTTGAGCAGGCGTTCGAGCAGGTCCGGTTCCGTAAACAGCGTCGCACGCTGCAGCTGGGCCAGGATACGGAACAACTTGTGGCGGTGCTCGTCACTAATGCCGACGGCGACCGGCACCGGCACGATTCCGCCGAGAATCGCCGCCCAGAAAGCGACGACGACGCTCTCGTTGGATTGGCTGAAGATGACGAGCTCGTCGCCCTGGCGCATGCCCCGGGACTGCAGTGCGCCGAGCAGCGCAACCGCCCGATCCCACAGCTGGGAGAGCGTCACCGTGATTTCATCGTGTTCACCATCGATGAACCGAATGTGACGGTCTCTGCCCCGCGCCGCGGCGAGCAGATCTGTTAGCGTGTCGTGAAGTTGCATGGGTTGTGAGCTCAGAAGCAGGCGCAATATTACATTGACCGGCGCCGAACCGATACTGCAAACTCAGCCGGCTATGGCGCCGCCAGGGTACGATGAGCAGAAACCACCCACGAGACTATGTTCATGGTTCCGAAGCGATCTTGTCGCGTCGTGGTTGCCAGCGGTGATCCGTACAGGATCCCCAGGGAGGTTCGGCTGGACAATATTGAGCCGCATCGGCTGAACGTTCAGGAACCGGTCATGTCTCTAATGAGACAATGCGAGAGCACGCTCACCGACGGTTGAAGGTGGTTTTGATGGCAAATTGCGAACACCAGAATGCGACCAGCGGCGGTCGACGCCTTGTCGTTCTCCTGTGTGCTGCGCTGCTCACGAGCACAGCGTTCGCGGAAACTGCGCTGACGCCGCATACGGCCGTATACGAGGTCAAGATCAGCGTGCTGAGCGGTCAGCTCAATACCGAGCTGAGATCGACGGCGACCGGCTATGCCGCAACGCACGTCATAAAACCGACAGGCATGTCCCGGATGCTTGCACGTGGCTCTATCAGCGAGACTTCCGAATTCTCCAGCACTGCGCATGGTGTCAGGCCGAAAGTATACTCGTCCAAAGATACGATCTCCCGGGACAAGGCCGACGCGTACATCCGGTTCGACTGGGAAACCGGAGAAGCTCGCGGCACTGTCAATGGCGAAGAGGTGCTGTCCGTTATGGATGACCTCGCGCACGACAGGGTCTCGATTCAGTACGAGCTAATGTACGATATGCTGCATGACGGGTTGAGCGAGCACTACACGATGTTCGAGATCGACCAATTGCGCACGGTCGATGTACGCAACATCGGTGCGCGAACTGTCAAGGTGCCTGCCGGAAAATTTGAAGTGGTCGGTATTCAGCATCAGGCCGAAGGATCAAAACGCAAGACGACATTCTGGTGTGCACCTGAGCTCGAATACCTGCCTGTCATTATCGAGCAGCACCGCCGGGAAAAACTGAAGGTCCGTGCGGAACTCAGCGGATACACGCCTGCAGTTGACTCGCAAACCGTCGGGTTGCAGAGTCTGTAAGCGGTCAGATTCGGTCGAACACCTGATCGACATCGACCTCGCTGACACCTTTGTGCACGATCGTGATCGTGCGGACCAAACTGCCGTCCGCTGCATTAAGGCGATAGATTTCGATCAACTTCGCGCCGTCCTGGTCGAGTGTCTCAATAACGTAGGCGTTTCCGTCCCAACCGGATACGCGATCGGCAACGATCGGCCCTACGTTTGTCTCGCGTTTCTCGCCAAAGCGGTACTCCTCGACGACGGCACGATCAAAGCTGATAAACAGGCCGTAGTCAGTCTGAGACACCTTCAAGGTGCTGCCGGTCTCGAGAAACACATGCACGGAAGTACCGTCGCTCGATCGTCTTCTTGTCGGACTCAGTGTTCCCTTCGGCGGTAGCACAATACCCTGCCCATCCCCGGCGGCTTCTCGCCGGGCCTCGCTGATGCGTCGCAGGGTGTCGTCATTCTCGGCTCGCAGCTGCCACGTGCCCGACAAGTCGACCCCGGCGGGTGTAACCGCGCTCTTCGGCAGGAGTTCTTCTCTTGACGCACATGCAGGGATCAGCAGCACCGCGGCGAGTATTGTGACGAGCGTCGCCCTCACTCAGGCCGGCTCCAGGAAAGTCTGACACGACTTGTCTATGGGCACCGCGCTCGCACAAATCGACAGTACGGCCTGTCTTATTTCTTCGAGCACCGAGCCAGTACCGTTGGCTTCCCCCCATGCAAGTAGTTCCTCCTCGAGAGAGCTTAACTGCCTCTTCGGCCGCTGATAAAACCCGCCCGATTCGTGGAGCTCTCGTATCATTCCGACCGTCGTATCGCGAATTCGCTCTGCATCTCCCGGCGCCATCTCAAGCAGCCCTGACAGGTAATAGTAGCCCCACTGGAATCGCGTAGCCGGACCGCGGGTCGCATCATACGCTTTCTGCAGCCATCCGATCGCAAGCTCGGTATTGCCGGCACGCTTCTCGATGTCCGCAATTTCCGGCATGAAATAGTAGGCCTGTTTCGAGCGATCCAGCTCAGCCAGCAGGAGCGGTTTTGCAACGTCGTCCATACCGGCCTCGTTCAGGACATTCGCAAGTGCGTTGATAATCGGCTGCCGTTCATAGACGCTGGGCGTCGACTCGTCCGCCCATGCGCTTGTAGAGCGGATTTCCCGTTTCAGATCCTCTGACAGCTCGGCCTCTTCATTATCAATTCGCTCGAACCGCATTTTGCCAACCAATGTATAGATGCGTTCACGCATGTAGACGGACTCATCTGACCGCAGTGCATTGAATGCACGGTCATAGTCCTGCATCAGCTCCGTTCTTTCAGCACTGCCTTTGTCTGTCAGTGCTGCCGTTATTCGTGCACCTTTGAACAAAATGCTGAACACGTTGGCTTTGACCAGATCTTCTTCGGCGAGAACGGACCGCAACAGCGTCAGCGCTTCGGCGCGTTGCTCGGCGGATAAGGGAACCGGGTCCTCTTCGGCTTCCGCAGCCATCAGGGCATTATCCAGCCAGGCCAGATACAGGATTGATCGTTCTGCTGGCATGTCTGGTGGACACGCTGAATGCATGCGTCGAAAAGCATCTGCCCGATCAAGATCAGCGAGTATGCTCGTGTCCTGGTCCCAGGAGTTGTACGCAAGCAGCGTGCACTCAGCCGGTGACAATTGCGTGTCACCGCCCATCAGCGCCGCGGTCAACTGGCTGGCTGATGACGTATTGCTTAGCGTCAAGTCCAGGACGTTGGCATAAGCCTCGAGGTCTATGCCCCCCGGAATTCGCGTTAGCTCCACGCCGGAGGAATCAAAGACGATCATTGTCGGATAACCGCGAACGCCGAACCTCTCGCCGGCGGCCTGGGCATTTTCCTTGTCACCATCGAGATAGACCGGAACAAACAGCTGCGAACGCTCTATGAACTCGGGGCTCTTGAACACGGTCGCGCTGATCGCATGGCAAGGTGGACACCATTCCGCGCCCCAGTAAAGGTAAATGGGTTTTCCAGAATCTGCGGCGGCGGCGAAGGCCTCGTCTACAGTGCCAGCAAACCATTTTATGCCGTCCACCGGATCCGTTTCGACGGCGATCGGGGGCGCGACAACTGGCAGGGGATCATCAGCTCGTTTTGAACTGCAGGAGCTGAACAATAAGGCTGCGATGACCATTGGTATCAGGCGGTTCATTATCGGTATCCTGGTTGCAGACCCGGAACGATACACAATAGTCTGCCAATTCGACAACGACCACGCGGGACCCGGGCTGATAAGCATCGTTACTCGGGCAGCGGTATGAAGTCGGTTTCGCCCGGAACACTGCCGAACTTCCCGTCCCGCCAGTCGCGTTTAGCCTGCTCGAGACGCTCGCGCGAGCTGCTCACGAAATTCCACCAGACGGTGCGTTTACCCTCGAGCGTCGCGCCGCCGCAGATCATAACGTGCGCCTGCGTCTTTGCAGATATTGCCGCCGTTGCACCGTTGACGAGTACCGCCAGAACGCCTGCGGAAATCGTCTCTCCGCCCAGTCCGATTTCGCCGTCAATCACATAGACGGCCAGTTCGTCCGCCAGCGGCAAGTCAAGGGTGGCCCCCGCGCCGATTCTTCCCTCGATGTAGATAGTCTCGCTGGCCGTCTGCACGGGCGAGCTGTGCCCATATGCAGAACCGATAACGACACGAATTTCGGCACCGTCCAGGCTAACCGCAGGAATTGTGTCTGCCGAATAATGCTCGAATCGCGGTGCCGTTTCCTCGTGCTCCAGCGGCAGCGCGACCCAGGTCTGCAGTCCATGCAGTCGCTGGCCGCTGGCGAATATTTCGGGCGTGACCTTCTCGGAATGCACAATTCCACGGCCCGCTGTCATCCAGTTGATCTCGCCCGGGCGAATCGGCTGGACGTACCCGAGACTGTCTCGATGCAGAATCTCGCCCTCGAACAGGTAGGTTATTGTTGCCAGCCCAATGTGCGGATGCGAGCGCACGTTGACGCCGCTGCCCGGCGGAAACTCCGCAGGTCCCATATGATCGAAAAAGACGAATGGGCCGACGCGCTGCCGTCGCTTGTCCGGTAGCGCCCGACGAACCGTAAACTCACCAAGGTTTTTGCTAGCAGGTTCGATCAGCAGGTCGATGATTGCAGAGTCATCCATTGCTTTCTCCAATGTCAGATCGTTGCGTCGGGGCTACACGCATGCCCATTTTGCCGCGTTTAGCTGTCGTATAGGCCTTCGGCAATACGGCCCGCAGCCACCGACAGGCGCCGATCAATCGTGCTCGAGTTTTGTCTCGATCTCACACCATCGAGCAGATGCCATTCCCCGCTGCATTCGGCCGGCGTGATCGTCATGCACAGCCAGCCACGACGATCGGTTTCCATGTACTTCAGGTTAGGGTTGAGCTTCCGGGTCGCGTCACTGAGCCCACCGGGGCGACGTTCCGGCAAATACTCAGCGAACCCGGGAGAGGTAACTGACGCGGTCATGAACTCCACCGCAACCGGTTCCGTCTGGCCCGGCAGATGCAGATTGCCGGCTATTGACGTATGCAAATCGCCGCTCAGTACAACCGGATTCGCCGCCAGCTCCTTCAGGTCGGTAAGCAGATCCTGTCTCGCCGCCGCATAACCGTCCCACGTATCGAGCAACAGCGGAGGATGGCTCTTGCTCATCGCGATGCTGTGGTCGAGAAATTCGCGCGACAGCATGGTTGGTCCTTCCGGATCGATCAGAGGCTCGAGATCCGGCGCTCTGACCGGGGAAACAAGGACCTGCTGCGCCACGACCTGCCACGTCGTCTCGCTCGCACGCGAGAGAGTGTCACGCAGCCACTGCTCCTGTTTTTTGCCAAGCAGGCGCCGGCCGGGATCGGACAGCATGCGATGGACATCGTTGCTTTGCATGTTCTCATTCATCTGTGGCTGCCGGTCGCGGCCATAGAGGCGTGTATCGAGCATCGTCAATGACAGCAGTTTGCCAAAGCGAAATTCCCTAAAGATCTTCGTGTGCTTGCCACGCGATTCGCCGCGTATGGGCATCCATTCAAAATAGGCTTTGATCGCCGCATCGCGCCGCTTGCCCCAACGACCTTCATCGTCATTGTGATTCTGGGCGCCCTTGCGCCAACAGTCGTTGGCGATTTCATGGTCGTCCCAAACGGCAATGACCGGGTGCGCGGCGTGCATGGCCTGCAGGTCCGGGTCAGTCTTGTACTGCGCGTGTCTCAGGCGGTAATCCTCGAGCGAGATAAGCTCGTGGCGCGGATTCGGGATCCGGTCCAGCTGCTCGGCGTATTCGGTTGCGTATTCACCCAGGCCGTATTCGTAAAGATAGTCTCCCAGGTGGATGACAGCATCGAGATCACGACGATCTGCGATCTCCCGGTATGCGTGAAAATAGCCGGTCGGATAGTTGGAGCAGGATACGACCGCAAATCGCGCCGCCGGCACATCGCCGCGCGGCAACGTTCTGGTTGTCCCGATTCGCGACGCGACGCCGTCGACGATGAACCGGTAATAGAGCTGTGCACCAGGCGGTAGATCATCGACGTCGATCTTTACCGTGTAGTCACGGTCTGCATCTGTTTTCGCCTGTCCGGAACGCAGGACGGTCTGCATGCCCGAGTCGCTCGCGACCTGCCAGTCGACACGAATGATCTCCCCCTGCGCGCCGCTGATCCGGGTCCAGATTATGACGGCATCAGCAAGAGGGTCGCCGCTCGCGACGCCGTGCTGAAACGTGTCGCGGCTCGCCGTCGTGCCGCGGCGCGAGTTAACGCCAAGCGCGGCGAATAGAATTCCACTGCCAAACAGGTGTATAAATCGACGCCTTAACACTGTATCTCTGGCCCTCTGGTTGGCTACTATCGTAGCGTCAGGGCATCATACGCAACGCAAATCATGAATCCACTACAGCGATTGATTGTCAGCGCGCTTCCGCTACTCTCGTTCGCATGTTGGGGCGGCCAGGGCGACGTGGCGGGCCGCTGGCTCAGTGGTGACGGTGACGGGTGGATCGAGATCCAGCTGGTCGGCGACAGTCTTACGGGCATGATCGCGGGCTCCCCCAACACCCGGCCGGGCGATCCACCCCGGTATGACGACAAGAACCCGGACCCGGATCTAAGAGACCGCCCGCTCGATGGCATGGTAATCATGCGCGGATTCAAGTACGTCGGTGATGGCCGCTGGACCGGCGGCACGATTTACGATCCGAACAGCGGCAAGACCTACAAGTGCACGCTGACGCAGGTTGATGCCGACACGCTCAAGGTGCGCGGTTACATCGGTGTCTCGCTATTTGGCCGCTCGGACACCTGGACGCGCGCCAGCCAGTAGCCGCTCAATCGCTGCAGACGATTGCATCCGCCTCGATTTCGACCAGCATGGCCGGATCGATGAGGCGTGTGACTTGCACCATGGACGTTGCGGGCATGACTTCGCCGAAGGCCTCCCGGTGCGCACGAGAGATCTCGGCCCACTGCTCGATGTCCGTCACGAATATTCGCGTTCGCACGACATCGCGCAAGGACGCTCCGGCCTCCTCGAGTGCGTTCTGGATCACCTCAATACACCGTTGTGCCTGCAGGTAGGCATCGCCATGACCGAGCAGCTTGCCGTCCACATCCACGGCGGCCGAACCCGAGACAGCGATGTAGGGCCCGACGCGCACGGCTCGCGAATAGCCAACCAAGGGTTCCCAGAGTGCACCGGAGCGAACACTGGTTCTGATCAGATCCTTCGTCATCGGTTTCCTTTACTAATAAACGACATTAATAATAATCTATTACTCATTGACTTCGCTAGATTTTACTAGACCAATAAAGCCCGGCAAGTGATGCGACGACATAGGCGGCCGTCAGGCTCCACAGTATCTCGCCAGGCAATGCGACGCCGCGCGTACTTTGCATGGCGGCCACCCCAGCCGGCACGATCAGCAGCAATCTCAGAATTTCCAGCCGCCCTGCCCGCGGCCTGCCCTCATTGAGGACGCCGAGCGTATACAACTGCGTCCATAGCAGCAGGCACGGCAGTACAACGGCTTGTACGCCGACCGTCGCGAAGAGTCGAGCAATCGCAAGCGTCGTCACCATAGCAACGATGAACTGTGCCAGCACGTATCGCCGCATACGTGTCGGTATCGCCGGGTTGAATTTTTTGAAGTGCCGGCGATCAGTACGGCTCTTGGGGTACTTTTCGGCTACGTCTGCCGGCCGCCACCCTGTACGCCGGAACCAGATGCCGAGCTTGTCCTGCCAGCGGTGGGTTCTGACCGCATCGAACATCAGATAATCGTAGACCTGCAGATTGGCCCAGAATGGGTTCCAGTTCGCCAGGGGCTTGCGCACGCCGAATACGACCGGTTCATCGTTACGTTCATCTTCGAACGTGCCGAACATGCGGTCCCAGAGAATCAGTATGCCGCCATAGTTTTTGTCGATGTAGCGTTCGTTCTGCGCGTGATGCACGCGATGATTCGATGGCGTAACCAGTAGGTAATCGAGTGAACCGAGGCGCCTCACGACCTGCGTGTGCACCCAGAATTGATAAATTAGGTTGATGGCGCTCACGACGAGCAATATTTCCAACGGAAAGCCGATAAGAAACAGCGGCAAATAAAAGATCCAGCCGAAAAGAAAGCCGCTGCTGGTCTGCCTCAGTGCCGTGGAGAGGTTGTAATCCTCGCTCTGGTGATGCACGGCATGCGCCGCCCAGAGTATCGAGATCTCGTGACTGAAGCGGTGGAACCAGTAGTAGCAAAAGTCCCAGGCCAGCGCCGCAAGCACCCACAGCGCAATTCCGCGCGGCGAGGCATCGAACCAGGACAGTGGCATATCGAGCAGAGCGAAATTCTCGAGAACGAATCCCCAGACGAGCAGCGGCAGGAGCCGTGTAAAGTAACCGAATGTGCTGTTCAGTATGCCGATACTCAGGCTGTTGATAGCGTCATTGCTGCGAAACAGGCCGCTGCCTCGCGCCCTGTCGATGCCGAGCTCGATCAGGATGGCGAGCAGGAAAAACGGTACGGCCAATGCGAGCAGGTCCATTTGCCAATAGTAACGCCATCGGCCCGCGGTGCGGTAAGCTCCGCCGCGTGGCTGTGTGAAGGAAATCGATGATCAATCCAGCCGAACTTGAGCTGTTACAGCAGGCACTTGCGACATTGGCGAAGGGCTTTGAGAAGCTACCGGAATTCACGCCCGCATTCGATGCCGATGCCGCATCCGACGTTCTGCAACTCGTTGCGGAGCGCATGCAGGACAACTACCCGTACTATCACCCGCAGTACGCCGGGCAGATGCTCAAGCCACCACATCCGGTCGCGCGCATCGCCTACGCGATGTCGCTTTGGGTCAACCCGAACAATCATGCGCTCGACGGCGGCAAGGCGAGCTCGGCACTCGAGAAAGAGTGCATCGTCGAACTCGGCCGGATGTACGGCTGGGATGCGCCGCTCGGCCACCTGACCGGTGGCGGCACGATGGCCAACCTTGAAGCTCTCTGGGTTGCCGGACGACGGCACCCGGGCAAGCGAGTGATCGCCTCACAGCAGGCACATTATACGCACAGCCGGATCAGCGACGTCCTCGGTATGCCGTTCTCTGCGGTGCCGGTTGGCGATCGCGGACGCATGGACCTTGCGGCAACAGAAGCCATGCTCGAGGCCGGCGACGTCGGAACCGTCGTCGCAACGATTGGCAATACCGGACTGGGCGCAGTAGATCGCCTGGAAGAGATACTCGAACTCGCCGACAAATACGATGCCCGTGTTCACGCCGACGCGGCCTATGGCGGTTACTTCGGTTTGGCCAGCGAATTACGCGACGAAACGAGGGCCGCATACGATAGCCTGCCTGAGGTCGACTCGATCGTTGTCGATCCGCACAAACACGGGCTGCAACCGTATGGGTGTGGCTGCGTGTTATTCAAAAACCCGGATGACGGCCGATTCTATAAGCATGACTCGCCGTTTACGTATTTCAGTTCGGCCGAGTTGCATCTTGGAGAAATCAGTCTCGAATGCTCTCGGCCCGGCGCGGCTGCCGTCGCGCTGTGGGCAACGCAGCAGATGTTCCCGCTCGAGACGCGCGGACAGCTTGCAGAATGGCTGGACAGCGGACTGCTGGCGGCCCAGGAATTCTGGCAGCGACTGACAAACAGCGACTACTACCAGCCGTTGATGCGGCCTGAGCTCGATATCGTCGTGTATGCGGTCAATGCCGCCAATGCAAAGCAGGCGAGCGACAGGGCTCGGCGCGTGTTTTCCCTGGCAGCCGAAAACGAGCTGCATCTCGCAATGATCGAGTTGCCAGTCGACCTCGTACAGGCTTTTCTGCCGGAGCTAGAGGCTGATGCAAAAACCATGACGTGTCTGCGCTCAGTGCTGATGAAGCCCGAGCATCGTACCTGGATCGACAAGATTATGACGATACTGGAAGACTGCGCAGCGCGCGTGTCAGGATAAAGCCGAGATAAAAGAACGCGAAACCGCCAATCATTGTGGCCATAAGGTATGCGAACGAATTCAGTAGTTCGCTTCGCTGCAGCATGGTATGAATTTCCATGACGAGCGCAGACAGCGTCGTGAAACTGCCGCAGAAACCGATCGCGAACAGCAATCGGTACTGATCCGGAATGACCCCTGCCTCATTGAACCACGTTGAGCTGGCGACGAGCTGCGCGACGACGCCCATCGCGAGGCAGCCAAACAAATTCGCGCTCAGCGTGCCCCACGGAAACGCGATATCGCGTTGCAGCATGATATTGAGTGCAAATCGAGCCATCGCACCGAGCGCGCCGCCCACCGCAACGAAAAAATACGACCAGAGGACGATTCTCATCGTCAGCCCATTCCGAGTCGCTTCCGGGTCGCGTCGTACTCATCTGTCATGCGCAAGATGAGTTCGCGCGCAGGCAAAATCTCGTCAATGTTGCCAACGCCCTGTCCGGCACTCCAGATATCGCGCCAGGCTTTCGCTTCGGCTTTATCGTGCTTGTCGAAATCCATTGCCGCTTTGTCACCCTCGGGCAGGTTGTCCGGATCGAGCCCCGCATTGGCGATACTGCCTTTCAGGTAACTGCCGTGCACACCTGAAAACAAGGATGAATACGCGATATCCGCAGACTTGCTGACGACGATCATCTCTTTGTAGGCAGGCTGCGCATTTGCCTCCTCGGTCGCGATAAAACGCGTGCCGATGTAAGCGAGGTCCGCGCCCATTGCCTGCGCAGCAAGAACATCCGCACCACTCGTCATAGATCCCGAAAGTATGACTGCACCATCGTATTCGCGGCGTATCTCTTTGACGAGCGCAAACGGGCTCAATGTGCCTGCATGCCCTCCGGCGCCAGCGCATACTGCGATTACACCATCGACACCCTGCTCGATCGCCTTGCGCGCGTGACGCAGGTTGATCACATCGTGAAAAACCAGGCCACCATAGTCATGCACGGCGCGTACTATTTCCGCGGGTGGACGCAAACTGGTGATGATGATCGGGACCTCGTGTTTCACGCAGGTCTCCATGTCGGCAAGCAGCCGTTTGTTGCTGTGGTGAGCAATCTGATTGACAGCAAATGGCGCCACCGGCTCGTCAGGGTGCTCGTTGGCATAGGCGGCCAGCGTGTCCTTAATCTCGCGAATCCACTCGGCCAGAACTTCCTGCGGTCTGGCATTAAGGGCGGGAAACGAGCCGACGATGCCAGCCTGGCACTGCGCGATGACCAGGGCCGGGTTTGAAACGATAAACATCGGCGCCCCGATCAGGGGCAGCCGCAATTTGCCCTCAAGGGCTGCAGGCAATGACATTCGGTGTTCCTTTTCTAATTCTGATTAGCTCTGGTCGAGCATGAAGCTCGATTCACAATCGGCAACGAGGACGTCATCCGAAGCACGCCGGACTTCGCCTTTGAGCAACACGAGGCGGCGACGCTCGGTTTCGATCCAGCCTTTGAGTTTGAGTGCCTCGCCGACGCGGGCCGGTTGACGGTAACGAATCTCACAGCGTGCCGTGTGCGCTTTGCGCCCCTGCTGGTACATGATGTTCGCCGTGACGTCATCGAGGGCCGTGTAGATGATCCCGCCGTGAACCGTGTCCTGGAAGCCGACGTGATTTTGGTTCGGCGTAAAGTCGGCCGTGCAAACTTCGCCGTCAAAATGGAAATAAATTCGCAGGCCTATCGGGTTGTCCTGCCCGCAAGCAAAACACATCGGCGCAGCTTCGATCTCGTCGGACATCCGATTTTCTCTCAGGGTACTTGCTGTCGTATCGACAGTTCGATTCGGCTGTTCTCGGCAGGCTTAACGAGCTGCGATCCGAACCAGTCGCCGGGTTGTGCACCGGGCTGTCCGGATACCGAGACACGCGCAATCAGTTCGAATTCGGCGAAGCCGGATAACGAGCGCCCCGGTACCATCGATTCGCGGTCACCAAGCGGGACCGCAGCCGGCAACTCAGACAAACGCCGGCGCGCCACCGCGATGGGCGGCACCGGCTGATTCGGATCACGCGCGATAACGAACACGGTGGCTTCGGCGGGCAACGACGCGGCCGCCGCATCGGTCAGGGAAATTGCGGCCGTGACAACGGCTCGCGGACTCTCGACCGGCCCTGGTGCTGCTGACGGCGCGGGTGCTGTTGACTGAACTGGCGGTGCCGCCTCGCCGCGCCACTCGGCAATTCGCTGTTGCAGGATTCCCTGGATCTCAGCCGGTGGATTCAACGCCAGCAGGCGTTCCCAGCGATCCGCGGCCATGTCTTTATCATTGCGATTGAACGCGCCGATACCGCCGTAAAACAGCGCTTGCGGGTTGTTCGGATCGAGGGCGAGCGCGTTCTCGAACATGGACGCGATGCGTCCATCGATCGCCGTGCTGGTACTTGCCAGCAGCGCCTCGCCCAGAGACACGAGAGTCTGAGCATCCTGCGCCGACTCGAGTTCTACGGCGCGCTCGAACGCATCGACAGCCCCGGCATAGTTGCCCATCGTCATGTAAGAGCGGCCCAGCATCTTCCAGCCGTTGAGGTCCCCGGGATTGCTTTCGAGTCTGGCTGCCAGATCTCCGACGATGTCCGCAAGTTCCGGCAAGGCCGCCGCCGCGGACTTGAGGTCCGGTTGGCCCTGGTAGTAATAGAGGCCCGACGATAAAGCCACAACGAATACGACGGCGCTACCAATTAATGGCGTCAGAGCCCGTTTTTGCCGGTACAGCGGCAAGATCGCGAAACCGACGGCGACGAGACTCATAACCGCAAAAACAATCAATAGCGTCATCTGTATCACGCCTCTTCGCCAGATTCATCATCGATCGGCAGCGCCATTCGTTGGCGCACGATGCGCCACAAGAGCAGCGCGCCACCAAACAACAGCACGACCGGCGCAATCCAAAGCACCAGGGTCTTGCCGCTCGCCCGCGGCCGATACAGCGCGAATTCGCCATAGCGATCGACCAGGAAATCGAAAATTTGTTGGTCCGTCATGCCTTCCGTCAGCATGCGTCGAATCTCGCGACGCAGATCAGAAGCAAGAAACGCGTTGGAGTCCTTGATCGTCTGGTTCTGGCATTTGAGGCAACGTACTTCTTCGATGATCTTCTCATAGCGTGCCTGCATCTCCGGATCTTCGAATGCTTCGGTCGTATCGATCGCATACGCCGCACAAGTGAGCAGTAGCAGTGTCAATGTGACGCCAAGAACTTTCATCGTTTGTTTCTCGCTACTTCTATCAGCGGTACGAAATTCTGTTCCCATAGTGTCTGGTTCAACGGGCCGAGTTGTTTGAATAGCACGGTGCCATCTGCTCCTACGAGGAAAGTCTCGGGCGCTCCATAGACTCCCCAGTCGATGCCGACTCTGCCATCCTGATCAAATGCCGAATCCACGAATGGATTGCCAAGTTGCTGCAAGAACCGTTGTGCTTCGGGAAGATTGTCACGCCAGTTAAGACCGTAAATAGGGATCGTGCCCGACTGCGATAGGCGCATCAAAAAACCGTGTTCCTGACGACAGCCAACGCACCACGTCGCCCATACATTGACGATTGCCATCTGGTTCTCGAAATCGGCCGAGCCGACCGTCTTCGTCGGATCGGTGACCGACGGCAACTCGAACTGCGGTGCAGGTTTGTTGATCAGCGGCGATGGGAGCTGGCTGGGATCTTTGCCCAGCCCAATAACGAATATCGGAATCAGAATCGCAAACGCGATCAACGGCAGGAGGAAACGCGACACTAAGCTGACTCCGTCGCCGCCATCGAAGCCCGAGACTTGACCGGTACTGTCGCACGGTAGCGTCGGTCACTTGCGGCGATCAGCCCACCCAGCGCCATCACCAACGCACCGAGCCAGATAAGACGAATCATCGGCTTGTATTGAATGCGCACGCTCCAGGTATTGTTGCCCAGCTGGTCCCCCAGGGCGATGAACAGGTCCTTGTTCCAATTTACGTGTATGCCCGCCTCTGTCATCCAGTTCTTCTGCACGAGGTATTGACGTTTTTGCGGACGAACTTCGCCAACAAAGTCGCCGTCGCGGCGGATCTCGACGACGCCTTCGACTGCGGTGTAATTAGGCCCCTCTACGTTTTGCAACTCGCGCAGCTCGAAGCGATGCCCGGCCACTTCCAATGTTTCTCCGGGTCGCATGGCCATATCGGTCTCGACGTTAAAAGCTGAAACGATTGTCACGCCGAGAATAAACATGCCGACACCGAAATGTGCGACCGACATGCCTAGCACAGCTGGCGTGATACGCGCTCCACCCTCGGCGCGCCGCCAGGAACGGATGGGATCGAGTATTGCCGTTCCCATTACCCAAAACGCCGCAATGCTGCCAATGCAAACCATTAGGCCGAATCGACCGTAAAGCACGCCCGGAACCAAAAGACCGATGACCACTGCCACGATCGCAGGTACCCGTAAACGCGTGGCAAGCAAATTCTCCGGCTGATGCCGCCAGGCCGTGTGCATACCAATACCCATCAGGAAGACTAGCGGCAACATTGGGATTGTGAAAGCGACGGCATACCACGGTGGCCCAATCGATATTTTGCCTGCGTCCAGAACTTCGAAAATGAGCGGCGCAAGTGTGCCGATGAACACTACCGTCGCAGCGATAACCAGGAGGACATTGTTCAAGAGCAAGAACGTCTCGCGCGAATTTGGTTTAAAACCAGCGGCTGAATCAAGCGCCGGTGCGCGCCATGCGTACAAGGTCAACGCACCCACAATGACGATGCCCAGGAAGGCCAGAATGAAAATACCACGTGATGGGTCAGTGGCGAACGCGTGCACCGATACAATGATGCCGGAGCGAACGAGGAATGTGCCGAGCAAACTCAGTGAGAATGCTGCTATTGCGAGTAACAACGTCCAACTCTTAAACAGCCCGCGTTTTTCCGCAACCGCGAGCGAATGGATCAACGCAGTCCCTACGAGCCAGGGCATAAACGAGGCATTTTCTACCGGGTCCCAGAACCACCAGCCTCCCCACCCGAGTTCGTAGTACGCCCACCAACTGCCCAGCGCGATGCCGAGCGTCAGGAAGATCCAAGCGGCTGTCGTCCACGGTCGCGTCCATTTCGACCACTTTTGATCGAGGTTTCCGCTCAACATCGCGGCAACCGCGAATGCGAACGCAACCGAAAAACCGACGTAGCCGACGTACAGCATCGGCGGATGAATGGCCATCCCCGGATCCTGCAACAACGGGTTCAGGTCAGCGCCATCGGCTGGCGGCATCGCGAGGCGCTCGAACGGGTTCGATGTCAGCAACGCGAACAGCAAGAATCCAACTGATAGCAGCCCGAGCACGCCGATGACCCGGGCAACAAACGTGTCAGGCAAACTATGACTATAGCGACTGACGGCCACAGTCCAGCAGCACAGTATCAGTATCCACAACAATACCGACCCTTCGTGCCCGCCCCACACTGCGGCTACCTTGTACATTGTCGGCAGCGCGAGCTGCGAGTGATTCGCGACGTACGCGACCGAAAAATCGCTTTGCAGGAACGCCCAGGTCAAACAGCTGTATGCAAACGCAACAAATACGAACTGCCCAAGCGCTGCGGTTCGCGCGGTCGACATCATTGCAGCGTCATTGCGATGCGCGCCGACAAGCGGCAGGATGCCCTGCAGCAACGCCAGAGACAACGCGAGTATCAACGCAAAATGACCGATCTCGGGGATCATTGCGAGGGGCACTCCAACGGGCCTTCGCTCAGTCCCGCTGTCTGATCTGTCACATGGTCGGCCATCGAATCTGCGACTTCGGGGGCCATGTAGTTCTCGTCATGCTTGGCGAGAATTTCATCGGCGACAAAGACGCCGTTATCTTCCAGGCGCCCGTGTGCAACGACGCCTTGACCTTCGCGAAACAGGTCGGGCAAGACGCCTGAATAGCTCACGTCCAGATCGCAACGCAGGTCCGTCACCTTAAAAGTCATCTCAAGTGATCCTGCATCGCGCTGCACGCTGCCGTCACGCACCAGCCCGCCGACGCGAAAATTCCTGTTCTCCGGATACTTGCCTTCGGCAACCTCGGTAACGCTGACGAAGAACATCATGCTGTCCTTCATTGCCTGCAGCGATAGCCCTGTCGCAATAGCGACGCCGATCACGACCAGACCCACGGCGAGCATACGTTGCTGTCTTGGCTTCATTGCGTGTCTCCGAGCGCTTTGATACGCACTTCAATATCCCTGTAGACCCGGCGCTGCCGCAAACGTGCCCGCCATTCACAAATGACGAACACGACTACAGTCATCGCGAAACATGTCCATACGTAGGCGCCGTAACCGCCCATCGACAAACTTTCCATCGTTTATGTACCTTTGGAGAGGATCATTTCCCTGACCCAGCGTGTGCGTCGCTCGCGATACAGGACTTCGGCCCGTACCCGCCGCAGCAGCAGCGCGCCGAACAGGAATGTGAAGCCGAGGATCATGGCAAGCAGCGGATACAGCATCGCCGTGTCCATTGCCGGACCGCCTTTCCTTACCAGGGTCGGCCCCTGATGCAGCGAACTCCACCACTCGACAGAGAAATGGATGATCGGCACATTGACGGCGCCGACGAGCGCGAGCACTGCACTCGACTTGTCCGCTTTAGCCGTGTCATCGATGGCGCCGCGCAATGCCATGTAGCCAAAATAGAGGAAGAGCATTATCAATTCTGAGGTCAGGCGCGGATCGCCCCATTCCCACCACGTGCCCCACATGGGCTTGCCCCAGATCGATCCGGTTGCCAGCGCGAGAAAAGTGAACCAGGCGCCAATCGGGGCGGCCGCCGCCGCGACCGCGTGCGCGAGCTTGATGCGCCAGATCAAACCGATGCCGGCACTTGTCGCCATGATCATATAGGTCATCATCGACAAATAGGCCGACGGCACATGTACGTAAATGATGCGGAAGGCGTCGCCCTGCTGGTAGTCCATCGGCGCGACGAACAGGCCCGCATAGGCTCCGTACGCGACCAGAAACAGGCCGGGCACGACAAACCACGGGATCATGCTCGCGGCAAGCCCGTAAAAATGTGGCGGTGACGCCAATTTATGTATGAATTTCCACATGGGCGGGGATTCTACTCGTTGCTGATACGTAATGCGGCTGCTGTGGCAAACGGCGCAAAGGATAAAACTAAAACGGCGTAGGCGCCAAGAAAATACAAGCCACCCGCGACGCCGTCGCCGGCAGCTACCAGTGACACGGTGCGGGCCCCGAATATCAGGACTGGCATCGCCAGCGGCAGAATCAGCAGACTCAGCAGAGCGGTACCACGATGCAGCCCGACGGTCAGCGCGGCGCCGATTGACCCCAACAAACTCAGGCTGATCGTACCAAGCAGCAAGGTAATCATAAGGAATCCTGTCACGGAAGCCGGCATCCGGAACGTTATGGCAACAACCGGAGATATGAGTACCAGCGGCAATCCGCTGGTTAGCCAGTGCATGATGGATTTACCCAGCGCCAGTGCGGGCAGCGGCACAGGGCTTACCAGCATCTGGTCGAGACTGCCATCCTCGAAGTCGGACAGAAACAGGCTATTCAGCGACAGCAACATCGCCAGCAGCGCCGCAACCCACAGCACGGCCGGGCCGCTGAACTCCAACTGCTCGGGACTCGGGCCAACGGCAAGTGGAAACAACGCCGCGACCATGACAAAGAAGAACAGCGGGTTGAGAATGTCGCCCGGTCGCTTCCAGGCGAGCAGCAGATCGCGGCGAATTACGCCGAGCATCCCGGCGAGCATTGCTGGCGCGTCGCCTGTCATTGCAGCACGATCTTCTGCGCGTTGGAGCCGATTTCGACGTCCTGGTGCGCCGCCATGATGCACATGCCGCCCATGTCGAGATGTTCGCTCGTGAGTTTGACGACGAGCTCGCGACCCTCACGGTCGAGATTGGTAAATGGCTCATCCATCAGCCATAACGGCGCTCCTGACAACAACATGCGGGCGAGCGCCACGCGCCGTTGCTGGCCTGCCGACAGTGAGCGAATCGGCAGCCGCTTGAGTCTGTCGATATCGAGCCTGTGCAGGACCTCATCGAAGTCCGCACCGGACTGCGAGCGCAGGTTTGCTTCGAATCTCAGGTTCTCGACCAGGGTCAGGTCGGCCTTGAAACCGACGCGATGCGCCATCCACACGAGCGCGCCGTGAAAGGCCTGTCGGTCCGACAGCACCGGAACATCGCCCCAGAAGATTTCGCCCGCTTCGAAAGAAATGAGTCCTGCGATTGCGCGCATCAGACTCGTCTTACCGGTGCCGTTACGGCCCTCGAGGAGCAGTAGTTCGCCTTGATTCAGCGCAAAACTCAAGTGCCGAAAAAGGCACCTTTCGCCGCGGAACAGGGTGAGGTCGTTGGCCGATAGCTTAGTAGTCAATACCTTACGCCTCGTCGCATAACACCGACAGTATCCATTGATTTTTCAAACATTTTTTCATATCAATAAGTTATCTGGAATAACGAATCTAATTTCTAATATTCTGCCACATTCATTTGATCCACAAAGAAACAATTCTTCGCGGTTTACAGCATTTCGTCGCAAACGTAGACTGGTCTTCCTGGCCAAAAAAACGAGATGTATAACGGCCGGGCCCAAGAATAACGAATATTACGCGACATAACTGTCTGCGAGTAATACTTATGGACTTAGGGGCAGCTGGCCTTAGCGAGCAACCGTTTCGAACTCATGGCAGGCCGCTGTCGACGGTTTCTTACGCGTCCCACCTGGAAGCGATCGACGTTCTCCGAGAAACCTATGCTGCGCGCAGCGGCCTGTGCCTGCTGCAAGGTCCGTTGCTCTCGGGCAAGACCACGATCATTCGGCACTTTATCGACACGCTCCCTGACGATTGTGCCGTTGCCGTGATCGATGGCAAAGGACTCAATACCACGGGCCTTCTGGAGGCTGTGCTGCGCCAGTTCGGCTACGTTCTCGCCCACAGCTCGCCGACCGAATTGATGGGTTTGCTGCGTGTCTTTACGATGCAGCAAGCCGCGTCGCATCAACCACCGCTGCTCATTATCGAGAACACCCGTGCGCTCAAAGCCAGCGCGTTGCGGGCACTGTGCGAACTCGCGGATCTCGACGTTCGCGGCACCAAAGCGCTCAAGATCGTGCTCGTGAGTGACACGCCGCTGCGCAAGCTGGTCAGGGCGCCCGCGCTGGCATCCATCGCGAATCGGCTCACGCATGATTTTCATTTGCGGCCGATGACGAATGAAGAAGCCATGGAGTACCTGCACACGAAGTTGCGTGCGGCCGGCAGTGAGATTCCGGAGTTCATTTTCCCGATTGCTGTGTGCACGGAACTCTGGCGTGCCTCGGGCGGCTGGCCCGGTATCCTGGATCGCATCGCGCTGCTATCGCTGGCGCGCGCAGACACTTTGCCGGTGCCGCAGGAGCAGGTTGAACGACCGGTGCTGCCGCATGGCACGTGGAATGACGAGGAACTCGTCGAGCTCGAAGTCGAGGTTGAGATAGCCGACCAAGCGGCCGAGATGCCGACTCCGCCGACGCTGTACGTCTCACACGATGGCGAAACGCTGCATGAAACGGTGTTGGACATGCCGCGCCTGCTGATCGGCCGCTCAGAGCACAATGACATAACCATTTCGAGTAAATTCGTCAGCCGCCATCACGCACTCCTGGTGCGTCACGGCAGCGCCACGTTCCTGATGGATCTCAACAGCACGAACGGCACGTTCGTGAACTCCAAGCGCGTCTCGAATCATGTGCTGGTGCACAACGACGTCATAACCGTCGGGCACCATCGCATCAAGTTCAACGATCCGTACGCGACCAAGCGCGGCTCGCTCGAAGGCGTTGAGTTCGCTGACACGGTGATCATGAAAACCCTCGAGGACATGCGCAGGCTGCTGGCACAGGAAAACACCGAGGTCCTGCCGACGCAGACCGAAAATCTGCCGACGTCGTCGGGCAGCTAGGAGAAAAACTTCTCTTTGAAGTGCCGGCGGCACATCGACACGTAGCGGTCGTTGCCACCGATCTCGATCTGTGAACCTTCGGTAATCGCGTTGCCGCTGCCATCGAAGCGCACGACCATCGTCGCCTTCGAGCCACAATGGCAAATTGCCTTAAGTTCGTTCAGATTGTCGGACCAGGCGAGCAGGTACTTGCTGCCCTCGAACGGCTCGCCCTGAAAATCGGTGCGCAGCCCGTAAGCGAGTACCGGAATATTCAACTTATCCGTCACTTCGCCGAGCTGAAACACCTGCTCCTTGGTCAGGAACTGGGCTTCGTCTACGAGCACACAGTGCAGCCTGTTCGCTTCGTGCAGTTGCGTAATCTGTGCGAGCAAATCGTCGCCGGACCGAAACGTCGTCGCCTCCGTCTCAATACCGATTCGCGACGTGACTTTACCGGCACCGAAACGATCATCGAATTCCGGCGCCAATACGAGCGTGTTCATGCCGCGTTCCCGGTAGTTGTAACTGGACTGCAGCAGTGCCGTCGACTTGCCGGCATTCATCGACGAGTAGTAGAAATACAGCTTGGCCATGCAGACGATAGTGCCGCAACCGGGCGCTTATCTCTAGGCCTCCCTGGTCAGGCAGCGGGGATCTAGCGGCGTATCAGGTGCGTCAGCACCCGGCGCAGATTGCGGCGTTTCGGCTTGGTGCAGCCGGCACACAACGAGCGTGGCGTGTGTCGGTGGGAAACGATCTGCGGTACCGGTGTCACCCGCCCCTGCCGCAGACAACTGCTGCAGATCACGAGGTCGGACAAGAGCCCGATCAGCCGGTAATCGACGTTGTTGCGTGCAGTTGCTGCGGCCATGGTGAGTCTCCGTGGAACCCACCTTCTTGTCGCAAAACGCGCGAAGAATGTCGAATAACTTTTTGGTTTTTAACAAAAACTGTGAAGCAGTTAACACTTGCGCTGCGAAGCGGCACCGCGCCAGTCGCCAACGCAAAAAAAAAGCGGCCCCCGCAGGGGCCGCCATGCAGCTTCTTTAGATCGCGTGACCGACGCTACTCGTGACGCCAGGTGGCGCGCAGGTACGTGAAATTCCCCGGCATGTCATAGGTAGACGGATCGTAACCGTTCAGTGAACAGCTGTAGCAGGCCGGTGGATCCTCGTTGAATACATTGTTTATACCGAGCGTGATGGTGAGGGCATCGTCCATATTGCTGGGCCGCCACGTCACCTGCAAGTCGTTGAACATGGTGCTGTCGAGCTTGTTCAGCGACAGGCTATTGTCGTCGAAGTCGGGCTGGGAGCACACACCCAGATTGGCGAGGCTGTCGGGCGAACCGTCGAGAAAGTCTTGGCAACGTTCGATCAGCCCGTCGATGTAACGTAGCGTCCACGCCACGCTCCAGTCCTCATAGAACCAATCGACAACCAGTGTCGACGTCCACTCGGGCTTGCCGCGATCGTTCTCCTCGATGCCCTCCAGCGAGCGTTCCTGGAATCCTGTCGATGAACTCGGGTCGAGCAGGATCTCCGTGAAGTCATTCAGGAGCGAATTCATCCATGCGACCCGGAACTGCCCGCGCTCGGTCTCGGGACCCAGGTAGGTCAGGTTGAAGTCATAGCCGTCCGTGTCAATGCCACCGATGTTGGTGAGCTGGTTGTCGAAGCGGTTTATGACGCCCGAGGCCGTGCGTCCGATCAGATTGCAGAACGCGGGCTCGCCGATATTCGCGCAGGAGTCGAGGATGGTCTGCGCGTCGACTGCCTGGATGGCATCACTTAGCTCATGCTTGTAGTAGGTGAACTCGATGCTGAGATCCTCAATCCAGCCCACGTCTTCGACGAAGCTCGGGCTCCATACGATGCCGAAGTTCGTGCTATCCACCGTTTCCGGCTGCAACTCCGGGTTGCCGCCCGTGAGCACCGAAATCTGGCCGCCGAGCTGCACGTAGCTACCGTCGTTCGGTACGCCTTCCGCGATGCAGTTGTCGATCACGGTCTGGGAAACGCCCGTGTTATTGAAGTCGGAGCAGGGATCGGCGATCGTCGCATCGAAGCGTGACTGCAACCCGAACAGCTCGCCGATAGCCGGTGCTCTGAATCCCTCACCGAAGCCGGCGCGCAGCAACAGGTCCGAAGTGGGCCGCCAGCGGACCCCGAACTTGGTCGTTGTCTCGCTGCCGAACGTCGAGTAGTCGGCCGAACGGGCGGCGATCGACAGGTCGAGCAGATCCGCACCCGGTCGCTCTGAGAGCAGCGGGACGTTGAATTCGACATAGAATGCATTGACGTCGAAATCCCCCGAGGTCGGCTGCGCCGGGATACCGGCGCTGTCGCCGGCGACGACGATTGCGTCAGGCTGGAATGATCCTTCCTGATCGCGATACTCAAAGCCTGCGGCAAAAGCGAGCGGACCGGCGGGCATATCAACGATGTCGCCGCTGACGTTGGCGGTGAAGTTCGTCAGTTGTTGCACGCTCGAGTCCTGCTGCGTGAAGGCAACCCAGCCGAGCATCTCCTCGGTGATGGTACCTTCGCCAGTCGCACCCTGGCCGCCGAAGAAGTTGAATGGGACGCAGCCATCGATCGGGTTACCGGGCGTGCCACAGACGAAGTTGCCGCTACCGTCTGTGAACGCCGGTCCGAGCGCCTGCTTGAGCTTCCTGGCATTGTAACCACCGGTCTTGATCTGGTTGGCCTGATTGCGCGACCAGGCGACGTTGAGGTCCCAGAAGAAGTCGCGCTCGCCGGTCGAGAATTCCCCGACCAGGCCGGAGCCGACATACCATGTATCCACGTCCTGCTCAAAGATACGCGGCCCACCTTCCAGCGGGCGCCGGCCCATGAAGTACGACTGTTCATCAGCATTGATGGAGATGCCGAACGGGTTGTATGGGTTGGTGACGTCGATCGAGATCGTGTCCAGGATATTGCCGTTACCCGCGTCCGAACCGATGAACAATGGCTCCGGGGCCGCCTGGTTGTCCGACCTGCGGTTGTTATAGAGACCCTTCAAGTAAAACTTGACGTCGTCGTTTAAGTTGTAATCAGCTTGGCCGTAGACGCTGGTTCGCTTCGACGGCGTGACGACCTTGTTGAAGGGCGCGAAATTGAAACGGTCCGCGTTGCTCCAGAGATGGTAGTCATCCGTTGGCGCGCCAAACTGAGCGGCATACACTGGATTACCGTCATCATCCACTCCGTCCTGAATGAAGCCGGTAAAACCGAGCGGGTTAGTGGGATCGAAAAACGGACTGCTCGTACCATCGTTCAGAGTTCCATTTATGAACAGGGCGTCACCATTGGGGTCGGTGATCGGCGTGTACTCAAACACGTAGCGACCCTGCGGAGTACCAGAGCTGCCGTGAAGGTTCGAGGTACCGGGACCGGCAGACTCGCGCGCCTGCTTCACATCCGCCGCGCTAACCGATTTCTGGTCGGTGTACGACACATTGAGAAAGACCGAGCTTTGGTCGGAGACGCTGCCAATCGAGAGGGAGCCCTCTACCGTGTCACCATCGCCCTCACTGAAGCTGCCGCCGTAGCCGCTGATCTCGAAGCCCTCGAAATTCTTCTTCGTGATGATGTTGACCACCCCGGCGATCGCATCGGCGCCATATATCGCAGAAGCGCCATCTTCGAGCACCTCGATGCGATCGATGATGCTGATCGGGATCGTGTTGAGATCGGTCGCCGAGCCGACGCCACTGGCGGAAGATTCGCTAATCCAGCGCATGCCGTCGACGAGGACCAGAACACGCTTCGCGTTGAGGTGGCGCAGGTCAACCTGGGAAGAGCCGGCACCAACACCGCTGCCATCCGGAGGGAAGCCGAAGTTGCCGCTCGAGTTGAAGCGCGCGTTGAGGGCGCCGCCCGATGACGGCAGGCGCTGCAAGAAGTCACCAATCGACGTGAGTCCGGACTTCAGGAGGTCCTCATTGGAAACCTGCATTACCGGGCCGCTCTCCGCAAGTGGGTCCTGGCGAATACGCGAACCCGTGACGATGACCTCTTCAAGCCTTTCGCCAGCGCGCGCAGATTCCTGAGCCTGAGCGACCTGAACGGTGCCGGCTGCAAGAACCAATGTCAGAGACATGCAGAGTGCTCCGACGCGTGAAATAAAGTACTTCATTATCGCTCCCCCTCTCGTTGAAAAATATTATCTGCAGGATTTTGTTGCGAAATAACTACAGCACATTGATGATTATGAAGCTCATTTCCTGGGATCTTCTGCAGATGTTGTGAATGGACAACAATATCGTACGCCATTTCTTGACGCAACATTAGCCGACAAATATCCAAAAACAATCAGGACATGTACATATTCCGGACTTTGGAGACCCATCCGGATCGCCCCGCAGCACGGCTGGTGCTGCGGAAAGCCACAATTGATGCGTGGACGCGTCATCACTAGCGTATGTCCATACGGACCGGGAGGACGAGACCATGACTGCAAACATCGTGCTTAAAGTTGGATTCGTCACGCTGTGTCTCGGCCTCTTCGGCTGCGAACGGCCGGTCAGCTTCGCGGCCGATATTCAGCCGCTGCTGTCCGAGTCCTGTGGCAATTGTCACGATCGGACGGGCGAAGGATCTGTCGCAAGCGGCTTCAGCATAAATAATTACGATGAGGTAATGAAAGGGACCGAATTGGGCCCGGTCGTCATTCCGGGGAGCAGCGAGTCGAGCAACCTGTATCGGGTCATCGCGGCCAAAACTGCCCCGG
>Ga0224497_10000180_pt1 | contig 47833 bp, 55 predicted proteins | sample SF_Jul11_sed_USG_4_FD_167970 | JGI IMG/M metagenome (GOLD analysis project Ga0224497, IMG submission 167970) | Sediment microbial communities from San Francisco Bay, California, United States - SF_Jul11_sed_USGS_13 | ecosystem: Environmental > Aquatic > Marine > Sediment | place: USA...
AACCGCTAAATCGTCTTTCATATGTTGTTCGTCTGTGGTGCCCGTAAGGGGAAGCATGCCGATTTGAATGGCAAAGCGAAAGATGACTTGGAGGGGGTTGGCTCCTACCCGTTTGGCGATATCCCATTAATAGACGTGACGACGATGTTTAGCTGTGAGGATAATGACCCACCGTGCTGTCTCATCGACACGATAGATAACGCGATAGGTCCCCACACGGAGAGACCGGCGTCCGGCATGTGGACCGACCAATAGTTTGCCCAGATAGGGCTGCTCGGTCAAGGTTTCCAGTTTGGTTAGAATTCGGTCTGCAACCCGCCGATCAGCTCGAGTGAGCTCCCGCAAATCTTCCTCGGCCTGCGGGGTGATGCGAATCTCATATATCACGATTGTGCTAGGCGTTTTTTGAGCGCGTCAAACGAAATAGTACGCCCGTTCTTGGCCTGTTTCTCCGCCTTCGCTACGGCCGCTTCTTCGTCGGGAGACTGTTGGATATCCAGGGTTTCAAGCAGACCTTCATATTCCTCAGCACTTAAGAGGACGGCAGTATCCCTCCCATTGCGCGTTATAACAATCCGATCATAGGTTTGATCCACTTCATCGACCAAAGCGGACAATTCAGCTTTTGCTTTCGCTAACGGTATTGTGCGTCTCATCATCGGGCCCCTTTCCTTACTGGTATTCCATACATAACCAATCCCAATTAAGACTATAATTATAGTCTCTATTGATTGAAAGTCAAGACATTGCGGAGATAGATTCCCATGGGCTGGTCTGTCGCCGAACGTTTTGGGAAAAGATTAGGGGTCAGAGGAGAGAACAAGAAAAGAAAAAAAGGGGTCAAATCTGTTATTACAAGTCAAGCAATCGCGATGGGGTTACACCTCCCAACGGAAAGCGATCTTCTGTAATCATGCCCTGCTTTCCTATGGCGAGATCATTCGTTTCCCTCAGGATGACACCGTCAATAAAAGGTCTCCGTGGCAAGACTACGGAGTATTCAAGAGGACCGATGATTTATACCCCCCCCTATCCCCCTTTTTCCAAAGGTGGGTCCTAAGCGGTAACCCCATGGCAAGCTATGGGGGAATAGCAAGTTCGACGATGTTAGAGGGCGATGGATTCAATGGTCTGCAGATCGTCTTGAGAGAGGTCGAATTGAGTGAGAACCGCTAAATCGTCTTTCATATGTTGTTCGTCTGTGGTGCCCGTAAGGGGAAGCATGCCGATTTGAATGGCAAAGCGAAAGATGACTTGGAGGGGGTTGGCTCCTACCCGTTTGGCGATATCCCATACCTGTGGATCTCGTAACACCTCTTGATTGGCGGTGAGCAAGGAAAAACCCTGATAGATAATTCCGTACATTTGGCAGATACTTCGCACTTCCTTGTCCCACCCCATAGATGCATAGCATCGATTCTGCACCACCATCGGCTTGACAGCCGCCTTTTCGCAGAGTTCCTGAAGTTGATCGGCCTGCACGTTGCTCACACCGAGGATCTTCGTCTTGCCGGCATGGAAAAATTTCTCCATCGCGCCCCAGACCTCGCAATCGGCTTGACTCAATCCCCAGCGAGAATGAGGACCATGCAGCACATACGAATCCAAGTAGTCTGTGTGGAGGTGCTGTAAGGAGCTTTCAAACGACTGCTGAACCTGCGTGGGAAGATCGGCTGATTGGTCATACGGGGTACGATGGTCCTGCCCTGACATCGAGGTAAATTTCGTTTGGAGAAACAACGACTCTCGTTTCACCCCTTTCTTGGCTAACGCTAACAATGCCTCACCGACAAGCCTCTCCTGGTAGTGGATAAGCTGATTAGCCGTATCAATGGCCGTAAAACCAGTATCAACGGCCAGTTCGACGAGCCGCGCGGTCTGATCCTTTTTCCAGGCCGTCCCATACATAAAGGCCGGGATGCCAATATCGTTATACGTGACCAAATGATCCACCCTACTTCCTCTTTTCCTATGCTCTACACTTTAATTCGGTCCACGTGGGCGAGTGATACCTTCACATCCACCCCACCAGCCACACAGGATTTCATAGAGCTGAACAATGCCCCATAAGGTCGCAGGGATGACGATGACAAAAATCGTCACGATGGCAAAGAGACGCCACAGGGGATGCTTGGATTGTGAGGGATAGTCAACAGCCATGAGACGATACCTTACAGCAACCCACGCTTCTGAAGATAATCCTTGTCAATGATGGGAGCCGCAGGAGATGGGAGAGTGCCACTGGCTTGAAGCAGACGTTCGACGTATTTGCCAATGAGGTCGGATTCCAGATTTACCGCATCGCCAATTTGCTTGAGACCGATGGTGGTCACCTTAGCCGTATGTGGAATAATCGCGACCGAGAAGGTGGAGCCTTTGACGGCATTAATGGTCAGACTAATCCCATCCATGGTAATCGACCCTTTGGGCACACAATACCGCATGATGTCGTCTGACGCTTCCACGGTGAGATAAATGGCATTCCCATCCTGCTCACGAGCCCGCAAATATCCCATTCCGTCCACATGACCGGTGACCAGGTGCCCACCCATTCGCGCATTCAGCTTCATGGCTCGTTCAAGATTGAGCGGCGTCCCAACAGCAATCTTGCCCAAAATGGTGCAATTGAGTGTTTCAGTCGAAACATCCACCCTAAAACTCTGGTCTTCTATTTTCGTGGCCGTTAAGCAGGCGCCGGAGACACTGACGCTATCCCCAACCTGTAAATCATCCAAAATGGTTGAGGCCAGGATGGAAAACTTGGCGCCGGCCAACCCCTTTTCAATTGCCTGCACCGCACCCATTTCTTCAACAATTCCACTAAACATGTCGTTCCTTACGATTATTCATCAGACTCATCATCATCTTCTTTTTTTAATAACACCGTTTTGACAACAACAAAAAACACAATAATTAACACCACAACCCCTAACGCCGCCAACACGCCAATAACAACATCACCTGTTCCCATTGCGCTCATCCATCCCTCACCTCGCCTCCATTTGGGAGGCATTATAACATGGCCGGTTTCTTGATCCCTATCATCATGACACCAAAATATAACGCCATTACTAATAACATAAGACCAATACAAAAAAATCCTCCCGCATAGCCAAGTTGACCTATCAGGAGTCCCGCTACCAATGGCCCTCCAGCGTGCCCCATATCCATAATGGTCCCGCGCAAACCCATTCCAGCGCCAATGCCTTTCCCTTGGGAAAGATCTGCCACCAAAGCCGTGGTTGATGAAGTCACGACCGCTTCACCAAATCCAAACGCCCCAGCGACGAAAAGTAACATCACATATTCTTGAATGTGTGGAATCAACATGACCATCAACGCACACACGCACATGCCTCCAAAAATAAGTGGTTGACGGGAACTCCGATCTGATAGGCGCCCCATAAAGGGTTTGGAGATAAACGAGGTCAAAGCTTGCACGCCAAATAAGACGCCAATCTCCGCAGCATTCAACCCGATAAGGAGCCCATATAAAGGGAGAAAGGCCATCAGAGTCCCATTTCCAAGCATTTTGGCAGCTTCCACCAGACTCGTCATCAGAATTGGGGGACTCTGACAAACTCGACGAAGGCCATCCCGCATCTCCGGCCAGACCGTCGCCATCGAATGCTCAGAAACAAAAGTCCTAGATGATTCTTGCGGAATCAGCCAAAAGAAAAAAACGGCCACAATCCCAAAGACTCCAGCTAACAAAAAAGCAGGCGAAAATCCGTACTGATAGACAATGACGCCACCAATCATGGGTCCCAACAACCCTCCCCCCTGAGTAGCCGAGGTATACCAACCAAAGGCTTCCCCTCGTTGTTGCATAAACCAGTCGCCCACCATAGCCATCGCCAGGGGAGTAAACATGGCTGTCGCTAAACCATGTATCAACCGCAACATTCCCAATGTGGACAAATCCGAAATGAAAGGATAAAAAAATGGTGGAATGGCAAAGGCCAAGACCCCCCCAATCATCAACCGCTGACGATTGATGACATCGGAGAGAAGTCCCATGGGCAACTTCAAGAAAATACCCGTGACGGTGGAAAGAGCCACGACCATTCCGACCATGAAGGGATTGGCGCCTAATGAATCGGCTAATAGGGCCAGTGCAGGGCGCCGCACCATGTCATAACTGATAAAACAACAGAGTCCCACCAAACAGAGGAACACAAAGGAGCGCGTGGGTTGCATGCAAGCTGAATGGAATGGCTGAAGAAAGATGTTTGTAAACGTTAGGACAACAACTGTCGAACATCGGCCGGTTAGAATTCTTGAGGTTGTGACCTACGATCCTGACGCTACCAATGGCATACAGACCTGTCAATGAAGATCTGCAATCTGTCCTACCTTGAGGACAGCTGTATCGCGCCTTCATCCTCTGATTTTTTTCTTCCGGGCTATCGTTAGGGTCGAACCATTGTTAAGGTGCTGACTAAAGGCGTTCAATAAGCATGATTCGTCAATTGTCAGAAGAAGGCACTCTCTTCCTCCACGTGGTGAAATGGCTCTTCCTTGCCGCCATCGTGGGCATGCTAGTGGGTGCGACGAGTACCGGTTTTGTGCTCTTTCTCAACTTCGTTATTGATACCGTCCCGGGGGCAACATGGACCTATTTGCTGCTCCCACTTGGATTGGCATTATCCGCCTGGCTCACCTCCGCTCTTGTCCCTGAAGCTGGAGGGCAAGGCATTGAACGAGTCATTCGCGCGATCCATTTGGACTCAGGAAAAATGCGATGGCAAGTCATTCCTGCGAAAATTGCGGCAACCGTTCTCACCATCGGAGTGGGAGGGTCAGCGGGCAATGTCGGACCATGCGTGCAAATTGGCAGTGGACTCTCTTCTTTCTTAGGAGACATGCTGCAATTTGATTCCTACGATCGTAAGACATTGGTCATCTGCGGGTTAAGCGCGGGCTTTGCCTCTATCTTGGGTGCACCCCTGGCTGGTGCGTTATTTGGCCTCGAAGCGTTGTTTATCGGATCGGTAGCCTACCAGGTCCTCCTCCCGTCCGTCGTTGCGGCACTGGCGGGACATTTGACCGCATCGACGCTAGGGATGCCGGACATGGATTTTGTGGCATCTCCATTCCCCATTTTCAATTCCACCCTACTGTTACTTTCTTTGCTTGCGGGGGGAATATTCGGAATTATTGCCATGATCTTTGTGGAATGTCTCAATGGTGGCAAACGCCTCTTGTATTATTTTCCGGCCTCCCCTCCCCTCCAAGGTGCCATCGGAGGTTGCCTCTTGCTGGGTATCGCCTGGCTCGCCTCACCGGAAGTGTTAGGATTGGGAAAAGAAACCATTCAACGAGCGTTAGAAGGAGGCACCATCGTCTGGGCCTTGATTCTCGGTAAAATACTTACCACCACTATGACGCTCAACACTGGTGGGAGCGGAGGCATTGTCCTACCCATCTGTTTTGTCGGCGCCACAAGTGGCTCTGCGCTCGGTTGGGTGTTCGGTCTAGATCCCAGTTTGTTTGCAGCCTTAGGATTAACGGGACTCCTCGCCGGAGCCATCAATACGCCACTCACGGCTTTTGTATTAGGGTTAGAACTATTTGGACTCCCCGGCGGACCCTACTTTTTGCTGTGTTGCACCATTGCCTATTTGCTTTCCGGACATCGCAGTGCCATTCCTACACAACTTCTGCAATTCAGGAAAGCCCCGGCATTGCGAGCACAGATCAACCAAGAAATAGGAGAGCTGGACAGTAATGAGAAAAATGAAGAACCTGAGGAAAAGAACCTGAAAGGACTACACTGAGAGGGAACTACAATTTTTTAACGTCCGAGGCCTCATGCTTAGGTTTGAGACACCGCCGAACCAGCCACCAAAAACCCATGATTAACAAACGAAGACCTCATCAGTTTGACGTAAAACTTAAGACAACGCATCCTGTTCGGTAGGACATATGGTAATGAGTTCATGGAGTTGTAAATTACTGACCAATTCCCCGACAAAGCCTTGAGGTTTCACCCAAGTAATCCGCCGACCTAACTCTTTGAATTTCTGTGAACAGAGCACCAAAAATCCCAATCCAGCACTATCCACAAAGGTCAACCCTTGTAAATTCAAAATAAGATGTTCGAATTCTGTATGACAACATTGATTAATGATGGCTTTCACATGCCAGCGAGAATGCATATCAAGCCGGCCATGAAAATCCACTACTGTGGCGCCTTGACTTCCTCGTACAATTACATCTATTGCCATGATCTTAGGGACTTTATCGGCCTCTAGGTTCCAAGCTTAAAACTTTTTTATATTTTCTAAATGCTAAGGGTTTATTGAGAACGCTTTTTACCAAAGTCGAGACATCTGGTATTCCTCGTTTTTAAGAGTTCGACTCACATACATGTATTTAGTGTTTTTCTTCTTTCACACCTGCTACACTGCTCACGTCCATGCCACCCGCCATTCATCCGATTGATCTCGTCGACATTCTTCGCCGGCATCGCCTGACCCCTGCGATCATATTTTTGACTTCTCGCCGCGGGTGCGATGAGGCGATAGACACCTTTACCCATACTTCCGCCGGCGTTTCGGCTACACGCACCAAAGAAATTAGGACTTTTCTTGAACAATTCGGCAAGGATTTCCCTAGCATCACCAATCATCCCTTAATCCCCGTTGTTCAGGACTATGGCGTTGCCGCTCATCATGCGGGTCATCTTCCTTCCTGGAAAATTGCAATCGAAGAATTGATGCGTCAGGGTTTACTCGATGCCGTGTTTGCCACCACCACGCTCGCCGCTGGGGTCGATTTTCCCGCACGAACGGTCGTGATTAGTCAATCCAGTGTGCGTAAATCGCAGGACTTCACTGACTTGACCGTCAGCGAGATTCAGCAACTAGCTGGACGCGGTGGCCGGCGCGGAAAGGATTTTGTTGGTTTTGTCGTGGTCACCCCTTCGCCCTACATCGATCTCCATGTTCTGGGCAAAGGATTAACCGGACAACCAGAATCCATTGACAGTCAATTTATGGTGTCATACCCCATGGTGTTGAATTTATTGAAGGCCCATCCACTAGATCAAATTGAAGGCTTATTGGCCAAAAGCTTTGCACAATTTCAACTGAATCAGCGGGCAGCCGTTCATCAAAATCGCCTGGATGAAGTCAACGAGCAATTGAAACCGTACGGACCACGAGAATGCGCGGATTGGGTGGCTCAGTGGAAAGTCTTTGATCTGGCCCGCCGCCGGAAAGCTCATCGACGACCGGTCGTAAATACCGACTCCCCCTATCTGACAGCCTGCCTGCCGTTTCTCACTCCGGGACGGCTCATTGGATTGGCCAAAGGTCCCGCCATTATTCTACGCCACTATCGAAGCCGTGGAACTGGCACACCCATGTTGTCCGTTCTCCATGCGAAGGGGACTCTTGGAGAATGTCAAGCACAACGCGTAGTTCAGATCTATGATCACATATATGACTTTCAACCCATGCGAAGTTTGCCGTGGTGCCCACCCGCTACCCTCAATCAGTTCAAACAAATACTGTCCCAATTGCCAGCCAGACTGCCAACATTACCTATACTTGAAGCCACTCAGGAACCAGATGAATCACTCCTAACAGAAATATTAACGGGTGAATTTGCTTGTCCCACGTGCCCCTCTCATGCGGCCTGCAAAAAAGATGTGGCTTTGGCCTCTCGTCTCCAACTGAAAGCCCAGCAAGTGACCAAAACAATCCAGGCGTTACGTGATGGACTCTGGCACCAGTTCCAACAAAAAGCCGATGTGTTGCATAAATTTGGCTATCTGACGTCTGGTCTTCAATTAACGAATGAGGGAGAATGGGCTCGGCTGATTCGGATTAATCATTCGTTACTGATTACTGAACTCATTCGGATGGATGCCTTCTCCGGCATAGCTCCCGAATTACTGGCCGGTGTGATGGCAAGCATTGCCCATGACGATGATCGCCCAAGCTCTTATATGCGCCTCACTCCCGGATTAGCTTCCATGCTTGCACAAGTGAGGCAAGTAGCAGATTCACTCAGTGCCTATGAACCACCACCGTTATTACGCTCCGATGTAGCTGCCATAGCCGAACGATGGATTGGACAAACCCAACTCAGTTGGGCTTCATTGGTCCGGTCGACTTCCATGGCCGAAGGGGATGTCTATCGATTATTGGCCAGAACGTTGGAATTCTTATCGCAAATGTATGGACTCAAAGGCACTCACCCAGGATTGGCTGATACCGCATACCAGGCGATGGTTAATATGCGGCGGGAAGTGTTAGCGGAACTCCCCTAATGAATACAAAAGACCATGCCATGAATGACGACGATCTTCAACGCGAATTAGTGGCCCTGCCCACCAAATACTTACATCGGTTCGCCAAGGGGCGAATTCCTCGTCACTTCCGTCTCGGGAAACGCCGCCTGATTGACTGTATTTTGGCACTCCCTCGGGAGCAAAAATTGGCCATTGCCAATGAATTACAGGAGATTCCTCATATCGCTAAGAATCCCGCGGTTCTTACCACTAAGGCGCAGCCTCGCTCCCCGTTTTATCCCCGATCTTCTCCTAGGAAGAGATCTCTTACCTCTGATCCGGAGTCGTCCACCATCGTTCTACAAGACCTGCTTGAAGGGATCGGCGTTCCGGAGCCCATGCCATTCATTCCAGACCCCTGGCAACAGGAAGCCGTCGAAGCCATTGCCCATTCCGATGTGATTGTGAGTGCACCCACGGGAAGCGGTAAAACCTTTGTCGCCACCGAAGCCATCAAACAGGCCATGGCCACCAATCAAACAGTGATTTACACATCGCCGCTTAAAGCGCTCTCCAATACGAAATACATGGAATTTTCTCAACGGTTTGGAGCGGATCAGGTAGGCATTCTCACTGGGGATCGTCGAGACAACGCTCAAGCCCCCTTGCTCATCATGACCACAGAAATTCTTCGAAATATACTTTATGATGCCACTAGCGGGGATCTAGATTTTCGTCTTCATACCCTAGGCTTGGTCATTCTTGATGAATCACAATACCTAGCAGATCCTGAACGAGGAGTGGTGTGGGAAGAAACTCTTATCCTATGCCCAACGCAAACACGCCTTCTCCTGCTTTCGGCTTCTATCGGAAACCCTCAGGAATTGGCGGAATGGTTAACTTCAATTCGCCCAACCACCTCATGTCATCTCATTCGCCATACCAAGCGATCAGTTCCCCTTCGTGGCCTGTATTTACACTCAACCGGCCAACTGGTTCCCTTGTTAGATACTCTTGATATCCAACAACGAAAAGGCTATCGATTTCACCCTGAAACTAAGCGATTATTCAGTGAATATGAATTTAAACCATATCGTTAACATTTAGCTCAAATTACCCTTTTCACCTAAGTAATTATAGAATTTGCTGTACTATCTGTGTGTTGCAAAAATAGCTCAGCCTGTGGCATAGAACAAACTCAACCAGAGAAATGACCATAAAATTTTCCTCAAAAACCCTATAAAATCTTTATATTTCTGGGTTTTAATTTTCAGCATAAAATTTGCTACTTAGTCTACGATTGCGCAAAAATTTAAAAAAATTCATGTATTGATTATTCCCCCAATGACGCACCCAATACACATACGGAACCTGCCAATTCTCTTAGCTATCGGCTTGGTCTGCGTAAGCCTTATAAGCTGCCAAGGCTTTCAACCAAAGAACCCTGGTGAACTGGGGTTAAATAATCATGATTTTGTCGGACTATGGGATGCATATAATGATTGCCAAACAGGATCAAATCCTCAAAAAATGCAATCAAATCTAAAAATCTTACTGAGCGCGCCAAAACCAATTTCACTAGACGACTCCCCTATTCCAATCCCAACATTCATCAAAGAACTTTCAAGCACCAGAAATTCTCGGTTGGCGGTCGATCCTCGCGCCATGGCCGCTTCATGCTCGATTCATCTTGCAGAAGCTGCCAAGCAAAGGGCAGATTGGAATAGTTCCCTCCGCACTTACCAATTGATCGTCGAGAACTTTCCGGAGCCACAATATGCCTTTTATGTCTCGGAGGCCTCCAGGGCTATTAAAAAATTCTCTGAAGTGCGACCTGTCTCACTCTCCTCTCGCAATTCTTTAGTCCGCTAAGTTTTTCTTCCCAATTTCCAGGGGTTCTTCAATAACTGACTTGGCAGAGGCCAAGTGTGCATTTTCCCACAACTAACTTTTCTACAATACTCAATATCCATGCCTGGCTTGATAGGTGCTGATAGGGAGCGTTGAATAATAGTGATTGCCAAGAGCAAAAAGGCCCACAGTATCATGGCCTCCCAGCAGCTTCGAGTCGATTCAAAAAAAGTCCGTCAAAGATCGTAAGGAGTGAGGCGTGAGGAGATGAGAAAACATGGGCAGGAAACGCGAAACCATTTATTTCCTCTTGCTCAAGACCCCTCACTGTTCACTCCTTACTGAGTGTAGGAACGTCGCCTTGTTTATTTCATCCTGAAAGGTGGGCCATGTGTTTTCAACAGCTCCACAGGGGAAAGGATAACAAGTCAGAAGGCTAGAATGGTGGAAGAGAAAAAATAGTCACGGTGAAGTACAGCTATTGCGAAACACGGCAGGTGGGGGAAAATCAGAAACCTACATCAATTGTTTCTTTTTAGGTTTGTTGGGAACACAGATATCGCATTGGCACATGTTGCGAAGAGAAGTATAGGAGTAGATGCCCGTATCATGGCCATCACTCCATTTAATGCGAAAGGCATAACGCCCAACCGGTTCGATATCCTCTAACAAAATGAGTAATGGCACGGAATCGGGTTTTAACCGTCGCTCTCCTGTCCATTCATCTACACAACCAGCACATGGACAATGTTGCCGCAGGTATCGGACAGGGTACACTCCTTTATGACCATCGCTCCAGGTGATACTAAGTACCCCCTTGTCGAGCCATTCCATATCGATGGGTTCAAGTAATTGTTCGCTGGCCATATGCCTGCATCCTTTTTAATCAACTCCCTAGGAAACCCATTGTTCAAAAGTCGGCAGGGATTTTCCCACAACCGCATGGAAATAGGCTTCCATGGCTATCTCGACTTCCTGGCGTACGATACCCATAGCTTTCAATCGAGATAAGTGCGGCATGGATAATCGTCGTGCTTGCTCAATAAACGCGACACTGCCCTTCGATAACGATAGCATACGTCCTACTCCCCGCTGCCCACAATCCTGGCAGACTACCCCTCCCAAGCGCGGAGAAAACCATTGAGGAATATGAGGTTGGGCTAATTTCCCACATTCAGTGCAGGAATCAAATTGTGGACGAAACCCCGTATGACCTAACACATGAATTTGAAACAAGAGCGCCGTAAGTGCGACATCGGCTTCTGGCTGCAGGGATTCCAGGCCATGAACCAGCGCCGCATACATTCCCGGATTGGGATCACGATCCACAGTAATAGCTTCCACCATCTTCACCATCCTGGCGGCTGCGGTCATGACCGTTAAGTTTTCACGAATCGATGAATAGCTCGCGACTAAATCTATTTGGCTAATCTGACCTAACGCGTCTGGTGTTTTTTGAAAGAGCGTTAATTCAACCAGACCAAAAGGTTCAAGAACCCCACCAAACCGTGTCTTCATCCGGCGTGCACCGCGAGCCACCCCACGAATTTTTCCAAAATTCGGCGAAAACACGGTTACAATTCGATCCGCGTCCCCCCATTTCTGGCTTTTAAGAATGATGCCTCGCGTTCGAACTAATGGCATGAGTAAGCACTCATTGGGGAAAAGTGGAAAGTAAAAAGTAAGGTGTGAGAAGAGGAGGTAAAGGAAGGCGGATGAAATGGAATTGCCGTATTCCCCGAGTTCTTGCTTCTCACTTTTTACGAATCACGCCTTACGCCTCACGTTTGACTCCTCCGATCCATAACCTAAATCCGCCAAGATCCGAGGGTTGTCCCGCCACCCAGGTTGCACCTTCACCCACATCTCCAAATAGATTTTCATGGAAAAGAGTTTTTCCATTTCCTCTCGGGCCAGCTGGCCAACTTCTTTTAACCGGCGCCCCCCTTTGCCAATGATAATCCCCTTTTGGCTGGTTTTTTCCACCAAAATAGTTGCAAGAATGTTGGTCAATTTCTTTGTTTCCTCAAACTGCTCGATGAATACTCCTACGGCATACGGCAGCTCAGCATGCGTGGCGGACAGGACCTTCTCCCGAATAATTTCCGCTGCCATTTGGCGCATGGATTGATTGGTGAGAAAATCTTCCTCGTACATCAGCGCCCCAGCATCAGACAGACAGCCAAACGTCAGCTCAACCAGTCGAGGCACATTCAATCCTGTTTTGGCTGAAAGTGGAACAATCTCTGTCCATGGATACCGGGTTCGATATTGCTCAATCAAGGGGAGCAAGCGGGACTTGGCCACGGCATCGGCTTTATTTAACAACAGAAAAACGGCTTGAAATGGCCGGTCTTGATTAGCCTGCGTGACCTGATCAATGACATAGAGATCGCCTGGACCTGGCGGAACCTGACTATCCACGATGACATACACCACATCGGATTGCGTTAACGTGCCTAAGGCCGATTGCACCATTTGGGCGTTGAGTCGATGATGCGGCGCATGGAGACCTGGAGTATCGACCACAACTAATTGGCCTTCCGGATAATGTCCTACACCTAGAATTGGCATTCTGGTTGTCTGCGGTTTATCAGAAACAATGGCAATTTTTTCTTGAACCAAGGCATTGAGCAATGTGGATTTGCCCACATTTGGACGCCCCAGAATCGCAAGTTGTCCTGATTTCATAGCAAAAATATTCTTAAGAGATTGAGAGTGTGAACCCGGACAGAAAAATCCTGAATACGAAGAAGGGGAGACAACGCGGCCGGCTAACGTTGGGCGGTAATAGACGAAGGAGCCGGCTCGACAAATTGATAAACAGTTTCACCCTGACGAACCATGCCCAATCGATTTCTAGCCAATTCTTCCAGCCGCTGGGGGTCACGTTGAATGCGCGAAATATCCTTCTGCATCGCAACATTAATGTATTCCAACTGTTGAATCTGCTCGACCAATTGCTGATAGTGATCGCGCATTTGAAAGTATCTCGGCAATCCATCCGAATTGAAAAACATCGTCCCGGCCAATAGACTCATCATAATAAACGCGCCAACCAAGGGAAGTCGATCACACACATCCCCCCAAAACCCTCGTGATACGTGTTTTTTATTATTCGGCCGCATGTGCTAGGAAAGCTTCTCGTTGATAGAAAGGACAGAACGACCGCGATAGATCGCGGCGTGGCCTAAAGTTTCTTCAATGCGAAGCAGTTGATTATATTTCGCCAAACGGTCGGTCCGTGATAATGAGCCTGTTTTGATCTGGCCCGCATTCAAACCAACAGCCAAATCAGCAATCGTAGTGTCTTCAGTCTCTCCGGATCGGTGAGAAACGATCACCCCATAGCCAGCTTGTTGAGCCATTCGCATGGCTTCAATCGTTTCCGTCAGAGTTCCAATTTGATTCACTTTAATCAAGATCGCATTTCCAATACCTTGTTGGATCCCACGGCCTAAAAACTCGACATTGGTCACAAACAAGTCATCTCCTACAAGCTGGACGTGATCACCGAGTTTTTCTGTTAACAGACTCCACCCTTTCCAATCACTTTCATCTAACCCGTCTTCTATTGACACAATCGGATAACTTCTCACCAAACGAGCATAATACTCCACCATATCCGAGGACGATTTTTTTTGAGTAACAGAGTCCGATCGAAGATGATAGGTTTTGTTCTTATAAAATTCGCTTGCGGCGGCATCTAAGGCCAGGACGACATCGCGTCCGGGTTTATAGCCTGCCTGATCAATGGCTTGTAAAATAGAATCGATGGCTTCCTCATTCGACCGAACCGCCGGGGCAAACCCTCCCTCATCCCCCACAGCCGTGCTTAACCCTTTTGACTTGAGCAGAGCCTTCAGATGGTGAAAAATTTCGGTCCCCATTCGTAGTGCATCACAAAAGCTCTTTGCCCCGACGGGCATGATCATAAATTCTTGAATATCTAATCCATTATCCGCATGAGCACCACCATTGATAATATTCATCATCGGAACCGGCAATTCTCTGGCCGCCACTCCGCCAAGATACCGATAAAGAGGCAATCCCAATTCCAGGGCACCGGCACGAGCCACGGCCAAAGAGACGCCTAATGTCGCATTGGCACCCAAACGCGTTTTGCCTTTGGTGCCATCTAATTGAATGAGTCGAGCATCCACTTCAGCTTGGGCCTGAACGTCTATCCCCTGCAACGCCGGGAGCATTTGTTTATGAATACCCGCAATCGCCTTGGAAACCCCTTTCCCCATCCAGCGTTTTTTATCTCCGTCACGAAGTTCCAAGGCTTCACGTGTTCCCGTTGAGGCCCCTGATGGGACCGCTGCACGTCCAATCACCCCACTGGCTAAACGCACATCAACTTCTACTGTGGGATTCCCACGAGAATCCAAAATCATTCGGGCTGTCAAATCATGTATGACACTCATAAATTAAACCTGTTCCTTTTCATCACACGATACCATCTAATCTATGGTGTACCCCGAAAAACACCTTAGATCAAGATGTCAATGAACGTTTCAACAGCGCATTGACTTTGCCAGGATTGGCTTTGCCTTTCGAAGCTTTCATGACTTGTCCGACCAAGAAACCCAACACAGCCTCTTTGCCTCCACGATACTGTTCCACCTGAGCCGAATGTGCAGCCAAGACCTCCTCAATGATCTCCGTCAACTGTCCTTCATCAGAGACTTGCACCAATCCTTTTTCTTTGACTACTTGCTCGGCTGCCAGGTCCGTCGCATAGAATTCAGGGAACAGCTCTCGTGCGGCTTTCAAGCTCACCGTCCCTGAATCCACAAGTTGCAAAAGCTCAACGAATCTTTCGGGTTTCAGTGGAGAGTCCTCTGGGGCGGTATTTGAGGAATTGAGCTCCCGAAGGAGTTCACCAGTCACCCAATTGCTCACCGTTTTCGGATGAGAGAAGAGTTTCACGCAGGCTTCAAAATAATCGGCTAATCCTTTGGAATCCGTCAGGATACTGGCATCATAGTCAGACAACTGATAATCCTGCACAAATCGCTGCCGCCGTGCAGAGGGTAACTCAGGAATTGTCTGACGAAGCTCTTCGATCCATTCAGTCTCAAGGGTAACGGGCAGCAAATCCGGATCGGGGAAATAGCGATAGTCATGCGCCCCCTCTTTGCTCCGCATGACGGCTGTTTGACCGCTTTGGACATTCCACAGCCGTGTTTCTTGCTGAACCGTTCCCCCTTCATCCAGCAGTTCAGCCTGTCGACTGATTTCATAATCCAAGGCATCCTTGGCATAGCGAAACGAATTGATATTTTTCAATTCTACTTTTGTGCCCAGGGCTTCCTGACCCTTCGGCCGGATGGAGACATTCGGTTCACAACGAAAACTCCCTTGTTCCATATTCCCATCACAGACATTTAAATAGACCAGGAGGTCGCGCAAGGTTTTCAAATAGGCATCAACTTCGTCGGAGGAAAACAAATCAGGCTCAGTAACGATTTCCAACAAGGGTGTTCCAGCCCGATTGAGATCCACATGACTGCCTTCGGAGCCCTCTTCATGAACATTTTTACCAGCATCTTCTTCCAAATGCGCTCGCATGATACGAACGCGCTTACTCTTTCCGTTCACTGAGATTTCTAACCATCCAGGACCGCAAATGGGTAAATCGTACTGAGAGATTTGATAGCCCTTCGGCAGATCTGGATAAAAATAATTTTTTCTAGAAAATTGATTGGTCAGTGTCAATTCACAATTGAGAGCGAGTCCCGTCCGCACCGCCATTTCAACGGCTTGTTGATTCAGCACAGGCAGACTTCCCGGTAGCCCTAAACACACCGGACAGACTTGCGTATTGGGAGGAAGGCCAAACGAGGTTGGGCAACTGCAAAAAAGCTTCGTCTGAGTCTGGAGTTGTGCATGCACTTCAACTCCAATGACGGGTTCATACGTCATAAAGAATATCTTTCAAATACGCCTGCCAACACGTTTAATCGATCGTATTCATCTCCCGCTCACGACGCATGGCTTCCCGTCCAGCATCAAGCGCCTCCCGAACAGCACAGGAGATTTCATCAACCAGCTCTCGCCCTCGACCCACAACTTCTTCGACGCTATCTGTGGCACGCTCTTTTAAATCCCGCAGGTCTTCACCTGTTCGCCGGGCATAGCCGGTGACACGGGCACGCGAGTCTCGACCCGGTTGGGGTGCCAACATGACTGCGGTCACGGCGCCCAACAACGCCCCACTCAAAAATGCTAATGCTACCGATCCGGCTGAAGCACCTGAGTTAGTCGCCATAGTTCGATCCTCCTTGTTGTTCTTTCGGTTCTTTATGAACGCGGTGCTTGACTGTCGAAGTGACGGCCTTAATGCCCGCAAGAAGACTCGTCAAACCAACCATAACCGCACCGCCTTTTCCACGCACGGTTTGATGAACCTGATTCACCGTATGTCCCACATCTCCCACGGCATCCAAAAACACGGTCGCCCGATCCATACCCAGGCGAGCCTGATCGGTGAGGACCCGAATATTCTCATTCGTTCCCTTGACGTCTTTCAGCATTCCCGGTAATTCATGATTCAGCCGAATGAGCAGCCGTTCCGATTGACTGACCGTTTTCTTCACTTGAAGGATAGTCGGAACCAGATAGCCCACTAATACCACTACAGCCACCGCAATGATCATCACGGCCAAATCCACCATACGTGCTTATCCTTTCAAGACCGAATCATCGGTCGTTTGCTGCGCCAATTCGTAGCCTGTTCATAGGCATAGGCCGCTCGTAGGACAATATTTTCCTCAAATGGACGCCCCACGAGTTGCAATCCAATCGGCAACCCTTGGGAACTCAACCCACAAGGCAATGAAATAGCGGGCAATCCAGCCAAATTTGCTGGGATCGTGTAAATATCCGATAAATACATTTGTAAGGGATCTTCCAACCGTTCACCAAGCCGAAAGGCCGGGGTCGGCATAACAGGGCTGACTAACAGATCGACTTCTTGAAAAACCGCCTCAAAATCACGCTGGATCATCGTGCGCACTGCTTGGGCTTTGGCATAATACGCATCGTAATATCCAGCACTCAACGCATACGTCCCCAACATGATACGGCGCTTCACTTCAGGACCAAATCCTTGCGATCGTGTACTGTGGTACATCTCAGCCAACTCTTTGGACTCTTTGGCACGAAAACCATATTTCACCCCATCATACCGAGCTAAATTCGAACTCGCTTCGGCTGTGGCAATAAGATAATAGGTCGCAATCGCCCGTTCCGTTGAAGGCAAGGTCACTTCTTGAATTTTGCCTCCAATCTCCTTCAAGACCTGAATAGCGTCTTGAATTTTCTCTTCGACTTCAGGATCGAGGCCGTCTGCAAAATATTCCTGAGGTATGCCGATCACCAACTTTTTGAGGTCTTTCTTTTTTGCAGATTTTGTGAAATCGGGAAAATCTCTTTTCGCTGACGTCGAATCCAGCGGATCATGTCCTACCAGAGCGTTTAACATAATGGCAGCATCAGTCACTGTTTTCGTAATTGGCCCAATTTGATCCAAGGACGACGCAAACGCGACAAGACCATAGCGGGACACACGGCCGTACGTCGGCTTCAGCCCGACAACCCCGCAACAGGCTGCAGGCTGACGAATCGATCCACCCGTATCGGAGCCTAAGGCCGCCACACATTCATCCGCAGCAACGGCAGCCGCCGACCCTCCACTGGACCCGCCAGGAATATGTTGTTGATTCCAAGGGTTTCTTGAAGGGCCGAATGCCGAATGTTCTGTCGACGAGCCCATGGCGAACTCATCTAAGTTGGTTTTTCCCATCACCAACGGTTTTTGGGCATTGAATTTGGTCATCACGGTTGCATCATAAGGAGGAATGAAGTGTTCCAGCATCCGAGAACCGCACGTCGTTCGCATCCCTTCCGTGCAAATATTATCTTTGATGCCCAGGGGCATAGCCATCAACGGCTCGGTTTTGCGCCAAGCCTTCAGGCCATCATCAATCGCTTGCGCCCTCTCAAGAAGATCCTCCCGTGGCGTCAAACTAATATACGCTTTAATTTTCGGCTCGACTTGATTGATGCGGAGCAGATAGGCTCGCGCAATTTCCCCTGCGGTGATTTCCCCGCTGGTAAATTTTTCCTGCAACTCTTTTAGGGTAAGCTTAAACAAGGCCATGGGAATTGGATGCCTTCAACCTATGAGAGGCGTATGGGGCCGCGAACAATTCAAGCGGGGTCAGATTCGCGAATGGCATTGCGTTCATCAACTTGAATAATTTTGGGAACATGGCGTTTGGCCTCATCATCATTGAAAAATTCATAACAAAAAATAATGACCAAATCACCTGTCACGCCCTTTCGAGCGGTAGGGCCATTAAGGATAATCTCCCCTTGGCCTCGTTTCCCTGGAAGTGCATAGGTCGAGAACCGCTCTCCATTATTGAGGTTAGATACCATGACCATTTCATAGGGGAGAATACCCGCGCGGTCCATCAACTCTTCATCAATAGTCATACTGCCTTCGTATTCCAAATTAGACTCGGTCACTGTTGCCCGATGAATTTTGCAGCGTAATAATTGTCGATACATGGCAACGTCCTATAAATAAGATCCTGATTAAAAAACGGGCGACAAACGAATTATTTCCCGATAATTTTCGGCACCACAAAAAACCCTTCGCTGGCTTCTGGCGCATTGCTTAAGGCCCGCTCCTGAGACAACCCCTCTCGCGGCAGATCTTCTCGCAGCAATAATTCCTGCTCAGCCACAGAGGCGGTCGGGGGAATCCCTTCCGTCGACACCTCTTGCAATTGCTCCACAAAGGTCAAAATCTGACTCAATTGTTCCCCAAAGAGGTTCTTTTCGGGTTCTGTTAAATCGAGTCTGGCCAACCTGGCTACATGTTCAACTTCTTTGTGAGAAATACTCGCCATCACTATCCTCCGAAATTCGCGGGCACCAGGAGAAGATCCAAAAAAATCAGGAGAATTGCTTAAGTTTTACACGTATTTTTACCATGAATTTCTCTTCAAAAGCTACTTTGGAGAACATTCGCCAATTATGTAAAGGAACAATTCAATCTCTCACTTTGGGTTATGCCTTGTGGGCGAAAAATCCCTCATCGGCAAAACTGACGTATTTTCCATCGCCGATCACGACATGATCCAGGACGCGGATTCCCAATATCTCTCCGGCGTCCGTAAGTCGTTGGGTGAGGGCATGGTCTTCCTGACTCGGCTGCGGATCTCCGCTTGGGTGATTATGCACGAATATAATGGCGGCCGCTGATTCCCGCACTGCAATGTTAAACACTTCTCGGGGATGGACTATGCTGATCGTCAAACTACCCTGGGACACGGTAAAATCGCGAATAACGACATGCTTGGCATCTAAAAGCACCGCTTTAAAGACTTCATGCCGAAGATCTCTCAGGAGCGGATAATAGTGCTGAAAAATATGTTGACTCCCTTGAATCCGTATTCCCTCGGTCAAGGGCGTGGCAAGGGCTCGCTTTCCTAGCTCAATGGCCGCCAATATTTGTGCAGCTTTGGCAGGCCCAATGCCTGAAATTGCGCAGAGTTCTTCTAAACTACGATTGGCCAGACCCCGCAACCCTTCCAGTCGGGTTAAGACATCCATCGCCACCTCGACCGCTGAGGAATCGGCTCGCCCAATACGAAGGAGAATTGCGAGCAATTGCGCATCGGTTAGCCCTTGAGGGCCTTTCAAAAACAACAGTTCTCGTGGCCGCTCCTGTTCAGGCCAGGATTGAATGCCTTTTTTTACCAGTACCATGTTTTGCCTTCCGGGTTTTTGTACTACCGCCAATGCCGGTTTTCACTATACGCAGCCATTTTTCAATTCGTCCATGCTCCTCAGAAGGGGCACTGCAGGGACTACATGCCCAATTGTTGAGGTTTCGCAGGCTATGCTATCGTCTCACTCCCTATGGAATTGTCGTCTATTCGCATTATTGCAGGAGCCTTAAAAGGTCGAAAAATCCCCACCTTACAGGGGCAAGGCATTCGTCCAACGTCGCTCAGAGCCCGAGAAGCGTTATTTTCCATTCTTGGCTCAATTATCCCGGGAGCATGCGTGGGTGATTTGTTTGCCGGAAGTGGGGCCATTGGACTGGAAGCGTTAAGCCGTGGAGCCAAGAAGGCAGTTTTTGTGGAAAATCATTCTGAGGCCGCTCACATACTTGAGAAAACACTGGCCCAATTCAAGTTGAGTTCACAAAGCCAGGTATTCATTCAGGATGTGGCACTCGCCATCCAAAACACACATTTGGTAGGATGCGGCCCATTTGATGTGCTGTATATTGATCCTCCCTATCAATTTGATCAGAGCCCCCAATTCCTCGCACAAATAGAGAATGCGGACCTGGTGGCGAAGAATGGACACGTGATTTATGAACATTTTTCAAAACGGACACCCCCATCTGCCATTGGGCAATGGGCACTTACCCGTACGGCCCAATATGGGGACACAGGGTTGAGTTTTTATCGACCACAGACAGAACGCGAAATGGTGGCACAGAGTGAGTCGTGAATCATGACCATTGGTATTTATCCCGGTACATTCGATCCTATCACTCGTGGCCATGCAGACGTCATTGCTCGCAGCCTTCATGTTGTTCAACAAGTCGTGGTCGCTGTCGCGCCGAATCCTCGCAAAGCTCCATTATTCGATCTCAAGGATCGCGTCGAGCTCGCGAAGATTGCCACCCAGGGTCTGCAAGGAGTGACCGTGGAACCCTTTGATGGCCTGCTGGTGGAGTACGTACGTCGACGAGGTGCCCAAGCCATCATTCGTGGACTTCGAGCCGTGTCTGACTTTGAGCATGAATTCCAGATGGCGTTATTAAACCGGAAACTCGACCAGAACTTGGAAACCATGTTTCTCATGGCAAGTGAAGAATATTCGTATCTGACTTCCAGTATGGTAAAAGAAGTGGCGTCCGTCGGCGGCCCGCTCCATGACTTCTTACATCCGGAGGTGGCCAAACGTCTTAAAACCCAATTACGATTGAATCGATCATGAACCTAGCTTCCCGCACTACACGCATTACACCCTCGCCAACGTTACAACTGTCAGCCACAGTAAAATCCTTAGTGGCGCAAGGTCAACGCGTCTTTGATTTTACGGCAGGCGAGCCATCTTTTGATTCCCCAGATGAGGCCAAAGACGCTGCTATAACAGCCATTCAATCAGGATTTACTAAATATACTGCGGTCACTGGCATCGATGAATTGAAAGATGCCATTATCGAGAAATTCAAGCGGGATCAGGGCCTCACTTATTCTCGTGGACAAATTGTCGTGTCCTGCGGCGCCAAACACACGCTCTTTAATTTAGCCCTGGCACTTTTTGAATCGGGCGATGAGGTGATCATCCCGGCACCCTACTGGGTTTCGTATCCGGAACAGATTCTTGTGGCAGACGCCACACCCGTCTTTCTACCAACCGCAGAAGCAGCAAATTATGCGATTGACCTTAAAAGCTTGAAAGGCATCATCACCAAACGGACCAAAGCCATCATCCTGAATTCCCCTTGCAATCCCACCGGCAGCATGTATGACCGAAAAACGCTCGAAGATATTGCCGCCCTTGCCATTCAACACAACTTGCTGGTGATCTCTGATGAAATTTACGAAAAGATGGTGTATGACCATCACAAACATTATTCGATCGCCACCGTCCATCCCGACATGGTCCACCAAACCGTCATCGTTAATGGGGTCTCAAAAACCTATTCCATGACAGGTTGGCGCATCGGCTATGCAGCAGGGCCCAAACCCATACTCAAAGCCATGGGGAATATCCAAAGCCAAAGTACCTCAAACCCCACATCCATAGCCCAGAAAGCAGCCGTGGGAGCCATACAAGGGGGGAATCAATTTATTGAGCACATGGTCAAAGAATTAGATATCCGACGGCGTACGATTGTGGAAGGTTTCAATCGGATATCCGGTATCCACTGCCCCATGCCGGCGGGAGCCTTTTATGCCTTTCCGAATGTGTCTGAATTGTTGGGTCGCCAGTTTCAAGGGACCGTCTTATCAACTCCTTTTGATCTGGCAAACTTTTTCCTGAAGGAAGCCAAAGTGGCATGTGTACCAGGAGAGCCATTTGGAACAAATTCTCACATTCGGTTTTCCTATACGGGGCCATTGCCGGTCATTGAGGAAGGCCTCCATCATCTGGCACAGGCTATTGCCAGGCTCGAATAACGCCCATTTCCTGGCAAAAAGCACAAATTACTTGTTCAATAACCTGGGGTTCCCCTTGACCTGCGGAAAAGGTGCCTTATCTAAGTTTCACGGGTTTGGTTATAAGAATTCGATTTTTGTTTGAATAGAGGAGGTCATGGGTGCCGATTTACGAATATGAATGTACCAGTTGTGGGAAAAAGTTTGAGCTCCAACAAAAAATGAGCGACCCCTCGATTCAAAGTTGTGACCAATTGGGCTGCACAGAAGCCAAACCCGTTAGGAAAATTATTTCTGCACCAGCCATCATGTTCAAAGGAACCGGATGGTATGTGACCGACTATTCCGATAAGCTCAAAGAACCCGACGCCAAATCTGAAAATAAAGGGGAGAAAACCGAAGTGAAAAGCTCAGCCTCCCAATCTGATGGCCAGGGAACTTCCGAAAGCAAATCCAGTGGTGACAGCACTTCGAACAAAACCAGTAGTGACAATAGTGGCGGCAGCAGTTCGTCTACACCAAGTTCATCCAGCTCACCAGGTGCCTCAAGCTCTTCCACTTCCTCTTCCGGGTCAAGTTCATCGGCTTCTTCCACCTCTTCGAGCTCAAAAACCTAAGCCGAGTAATCTGCGCCTCCCGTCTCTCCAGGTTTTCAATCAATCTGGCTTTTCAGCAGATCCTTCAAAACCTGTTCCCACACCATCTCTGCCAGTTTATGATACCCGGCAATAGTCAGATGCAATCCATCATTGGAATATTCAGAAGCTAACGCTTGAGTATGGGGTTCGCAGGTTTCAGCAAACCAATCAACGACTGGAAAGCATTTTTTTTCGCCAAAATCTTTGATTAATTGATTCAACAGCACTCGTCGAGCAATGGCTTGTTCAACAGCAGGAGAGAGCCTGGCCGCAGATCCACCCCCTTCTGCCTCAGTAGCCGGCCAATCTTCTCCCCGCAAAGAGGGGACCGTCACCGCCACGGGAAGAATTCCCTGCGCTTGAGCTTGCTCATAGAAGAATCTCAGGTTTTCCATAATCACATCCAAGGAAATACCTAGCCCTAAATCATTCGTCCCACCCAGGATAATGGCGACTTGAGGTTGATGTGCGAGCACATCCGGCTGAAATCTCAACCGCATATCCTGCGTCGTCTCTCCACACACACCCCGCACAAGCACCTGTCCCCGCTTCCCAGCCCATTCTTGCAAATAGGTTCCATAGGGAATGCTTTCTAAAAAGAACAAACCTAACGTTGGAGATTGATACCCTAAGGTGAGACTATCTCCAAAACACACAATTTTCAGAGAAGGCAATTGATTATTCATGCGTAAAGACTCAGGAAATTACATTTCTCAAAAAGTGCCATTATACCAAAATACCCATTCCGCAAGTTGCTTCTCACCACGGCTTGACAGGCACAGACAGCCTCGTTACCCTCACGGGGTTTACCTAGCGCCTCCTACCCACGCAATCTAGTGAGGTCACGAAATCTCATCCTTAATTACCAGAGGGAATTGTATGAAGAAAACGATGTTGTGGAATGTTCAACGATCCAGACAACTGTGCATGGTGATAATAGCAGGAATATGCGCCCTTGGCTTAGCCGGAGAATTGGCATTAGCGGCCACGAAGAATTCATTCCGTGTTGGGGTCATTGACCCTCAAGCGGTCATTGAAAAATCGAAGGCTGGCAGTCGAGCATTGGCAGGTCTTAAAGAGCATGCCCAGGCTCGAGAAACGGTCATGAAGAACGATCAGAAGGAATTAGAAAAACTTCAAGAAGAACTCAGTGCTGCCTCTTCGACTCTTGGTGACGATGAGAAAAAACGCAGGCAGGAACGTTTTGCTCAAAAGTTCCAAGAATGGCAAAAACGTGGACAGGAATTTCAAGCGGAACTTGGGCAAAAACAAAAGGAACTGGTCCAGGAATACATGAAGAAAATAGAAGAAGCAACCAGTGTGGTGGCGAAACGCCATGGATTTGATGTGGTCGTCGATAAGGGAAGCGAAAATACCCTCAAAATAGTCCTCTATCATCGAGATGGGTTAGATCTCACCAACGAAGTCATCAAAGAATTCAATAAACGCTTCAAGTAACAACTACCACAACCCACACCCCTAACATTATCCTCTGTGAGCCGAGTCTCACAGAGGATTTTTTATTTGGTTTCGTCGATTTTTTTTGTCGTCAAAAAATTCATCCATTTCCCTCAGTCCAAAAACGCGCAAGCAAAATCTTTCCCCTATTTGTGAATTCGTGGAATCGTAATGAGGCTACCTCTAGAGAGAAAAACAATTACGCCCTCCTAAATAACTATTTACGTTCACAAAATGTACCCCCTATGTTTTAAGGAACCGGTCATGTTGCCCAAGAAAAAATGGCGTGTTCGTAGAACCTGGATATTCAAAAAAAACAAACCTACTAAAACACTCACACACATTTTGGCATTCTAAGCGAAGATCTTTCTCACTAACGGAGGGACCTATGAGAAAAACCGACTGGAGCGATTATGAAGCTGGCCAATACACCGATACTCCACAAAACTGGAAACATCTTGAAGCCCGCAAAGGCCAATTTCAAGAAATCCACCCAGGGTATTTTGCGGCAAGAGACGGCTCTACAATTAAATGTCTGCCAAACGGAATCCTCGACGTTCGTTTAGTCCCTTCTCCAATACACACATCCAAATAAACAATCCCTAACCCTTGCTGTCGCAGAGAACACAGATTCGCCGTGATAGGGCATGGGCAAAAGTCGTGGCCAATTGTTTAGATACGAGAAACCGATTTTTGCCCAGGTTGTTCCTATTCACGGATCATTTTGGAATTTCAATTATTTCAGGAACAAGGCCTGATGAGGTGGCGTGAAGCTTGGCAAGGGCAATAGGCAAAGAGAAACGCCGTGGACCGGCACTACCAGGGTTAAGATAGAGGACCCCGTTTTTGGTTTCGGCCAAGGGACGATGGGAATGGCCGTAAATGACGACTGAAAAATCCGCTGCCCTTGGATCAAGATCTAGGTGATCAAGTTCATGAAGTACAAAAAGTACGTGAGAACCATGTTCAATCACCTGATCCTGAGGTATAGGATCCGCCCAAGCATCACGGTCGTTATTTCCACGCACAGCTTTGACTGGCGCAATGGTCTCCAACGCCTCTAACACCTTGATGCCACCAATATCTCCTGCATGGATGATGAGATCAACACCCTTAAAAATTTCAAACACTTCGGGCCGAACCAACCCATGGGTATCAGAAATCACACCAATCATAGTGTCAGCTTTTCAATTTTCATGTATTGTCTTGGGCCTAGCATGAACTAGCATAAATTCTGAGATGAAGAAAAACTAATCTCCTACTTTGCTAATCGCGCAACCCACCTCCAAGCCCAGACATAAAAAAATACTCGCGTTCATTCAGATGCCCTACGATAAAAATTTTAGCTCCGATGGCCCAGAACTTAGGGCCATCAGAGATCTAAAGATAGAAAAATTTAAACAATTTCACCTTAAGTCCAGAAAATAACGTCCGATAGAAGGGATAAATTAAAACACGCCTAGAACTTTCTCATTTTCGCTTTCAATAAAAAATGCCTTTTCTTCCTTTCCAATATCATGCCTATACCAACTTTGCTATTTTCGTTGTTCTTTTTTTCATGGTCTTTCCCCAATCGACTCTGGCAGCAAATCCTAAATGGGAAGTTGGCACCTCGGTTTTCTACAGTTCTGGAGATTATGGAGGACAGAGTACAACGACAACCTTGTATGTTCCATACACTGTCAAGCGTTTCTTTGAAAAGGGGGATGTCTCGATCACGATACCTTATCTTCGAATTACTTCAGACCAATCCGTGACGTTTGTGTCTGGAAACCCACAGCAAACGAAAAAGGGGAAAAATAAAACTAACACAACCACTACCAGTCAAAAAGAAACGCATGATGGTTTGGGGGATATGATTCTTCGAGGACGCTATTTCCTCACAGAAGAAGATGGCATCTTCCCTGCGATTGACTTGGTGGGTTTTGTGAAGTTCCCAACCGCAAATAAAGACAAAGGATTGGGGACCGGAAAATTTGATGAAGGATTCCGAGTGGAAGCTTCTAAATATCTCACTAATGACCTCGTAGGATTTGCCGGTGTAGGATATACATTTATTGGCAGTCCTTCTGGAATAGAATTAAAGGATCAATGGAATCTTGATGTAGGAGCGGGTTACAACATCACCCACAATCTTATGGTGAGTGGGTTTTATGAGGAGTCTTCTGCCCTTATTTCAGGAGGCAGTAATCCAAGAAATCTTTTGTTTTCGGTTTCGTATACCCTCATCCCACCTGTGAAATTCAGTGGTTTATTCTTGGTTGGTCTATCAGATGGAGCGCCAGATTATGCCCTATCTGGGGGGGTTGGATTTCGATTTTAGGCATGAGAGACTATCTAAATAAATGGGATTAAAGAAAATCATAGTCCCCGACATACAATTGTTCACCATTAGAAAAGGAGACAGGTCATGATACACTCGGCAAAAATCCTTCTCACGGGATTTTTCATAATGAGCATACCACTTGTGCCTTCTATATTTGCACAAACAACCCTAGAAGAACCGGACTTAACTAACATACAGGCCGACATAGATCAGGCGGTTACAAATCTTCCTCATCAAAGTCGAACAACCCAATGGGCGGAACGATACCAAGTGGAAGAACAGGTGATCACTGATCTGAGAAATCATGGGCGAGGGTGGGGAGAAATTTCAACGGAATTAGCTCTGGCCAAACATCTTACAACTACTGATCCAGACACCTTCCCCTCTATGCAAGATGCTCTCAATCAAATTGATACCCTCCGAGATGATGGAGCGGGATGGGGCCAAATTGCCCAACAATATGATGTGAAGTTGGGAAAATTAGTGAGCGCCGGGAAAAAAGATTTTCACGCTATTCAGGGAGATGGGCATGTAAAAAACCAGGGAAGAAGTGAATCGGTTATGACCAAAAAGACCGAAAAAATGCATAAGCCCACTAAGACTCGAATAGATAAAATTTCACGTCCTCAGAAATTAGACCGTCCTGAACGGCCGGCTCGACCCAATAAACCGGAACGCCCAGGGCGGTAACTGATCCCACAAATGGCATTTGGGCCTCCTTAGACCTTTCATTCATACAACTAGCAGAATTTTTTTATGATTCGGAGAAGTCTAGAATGATTCTAGACTTTTCCGACAAGGCCCATTCATTCAGCTATTCAACCCTTCCCTTTTCTACCACTCAGACACAGGCATGAACATTTCAGGTTTCATAGAATCAATCCTAGGGGCTTTCACAATATTTCAAATGTACCAAGGAATTGACCAACTACATTGAATATCATTTTTTCTCAATACACTTAAAATTCTATGATGTTTCATTCCTAGTTTTCTTCTGATTGATCGCTGTGCAACTGGGCATGAGTGTCCAATTGGTGCGCTTTTCGGCCTCCACGGGCGAACCAATTGTCACATAACGATCCCTGAATCAAGAGTTTCGCCATTTCCACACAGCGTTGCACAAGGGCTCCAGCCCCCTCTCGAAGATCTTTGGAATGCTGCACATAGCGAATATTATTTTCCATATCTTCCGCACTCCACCCACGAGAATGGGCGATATAGGGAAATTGAGGAAATTGCACGCCGATCTCGGAAAAAAATCCAAGCAATTGACCTGCTACCGCCTGAATATTATCTTGCCCTCCGATAATGATGAACCCACCCACTTTATTTTTTAACAATTGTTTATTTGAGATGGTTTCCTGGTTTTGAATGCAATTCATCCGTTCCACCATTTTAAAATAGAGACTACTCGCCGCTCCCCACCGGATTGGGGTCGAAAGCATGAGGACATCCGCCCAATGCACCAGACCTTCGTAAACCTGATCCATCTCATCTGTTGGATCCATCATGGTAATAGAGCATGGCCACGTGCAGGCCCGAGAAGATTTCGAATAAAAACCTTCGCAGGGGCGAAACGATAAATCACGCAGTCGAAGAAGACGTGTTTCACAACCTAATTGTTCAGAAGCCTGTTGTAATGACACCTCTAACAAATCATCCGACGTACTATAGCGAGGATATTCAGGTGTCATCGCAGTCGTAGAAAGACCCAACACGCGAATGGGACCCTCTTCGCGGATGGGTGTCCGAGCAAGGGGATGTGGTTTGTGTGGTTTGCGGGATCGCTTAGAACCGGCCGTGGATCGAATCAACACATGTCCATTCTCGATTTTGACCTCGTACGCGGGCACAGCGTCTTCTTCATATCCTGGTTCGCCCTTACCCGTTCGGCAATGGAATTTCCAATAATGCCATGGGCAGACGACATACTCGCCTTCCAAAGTCCCTTCACCCAACGGACCTCCAACATGATTACATGAGCCATTGATTGCCCCAAACTTTCCATCCTGATAGGTCAGGGCCACTTTGGTGCGACCAACCATGACCGCTTGGACTGGCTTCTGTTTCAATTCGCTTACAAGCCCGACATCAACCCATAGATCTTCTGCCATTCTTTCTTCCTTTTGTGATGACCCCGTCGGCTGTCAATAAGCAATTAGGTTTTAGGAAATAACCCAGGCCAACCCTTTGGGGGATTGGTCTGATGATGAAACGTGGCCCTCTCTCGGACAAAACATTGGCGTGATAAATTGGCAAAATCACCATCGCGTTGCGGGAATTCTACAAATTCAACAACTTCTGAATTTTTCACAAAAAGAAGTAAGGCCACGCCAGTAGCAACCCAACAATCACCCAATACTTCATGTTTCATGCCCACAGAGGTGGTTGCATAAAAAAGTCAAAGCCTTTCTCCTTCCCATTTCATGGGTAGGGATCGGATCTTCTACCAGCAAGCCCTCACAGCAAAACAACATACCCATTTGCCCTCGAATTGCCTCGTTATTTTTTCATATTTTTTATTTGTTCTCCCAACCCGCATTAGGATAGCATACTGCCTGTTTAGACTTGAACGTATTGGCTATACAAAGAAATGAGGCTTGAATGTCGGTAAAGAAACAGAACTCCTCCAGCATCACCATGGCCGATTTGGCTGATCTCCATGACTTGTATCAAAAGAGTGTACAGAGTCCCGACAATGACATGGAATTTTTGTCCGACTATTTCCAAGAATATACGGGCAAACCTCTTCGCCAGCTTCGTGAAGACTTTTGCGGCACGGCCTATCTCTCAGCCTATTTTGTCACCCAACATGCCGAGAATCAGGCATTAGGGGTGGACTTGGATTGGCCTACCTTGAATTGGGGAATCAAACATAATGTTTCGCCCCTCACACCAGACCAACAACAGCGGGTATCCTTGGTGAATGCCAATGTATTGGATGTCCAGCAACCCCGCATGCAAATGATTGCGGCATTAAATTTTTCGTATATGGTGTTTCATGACCGTCGCACGCTGCTTCAATATTTGACGAACGCAAAAGAGTCACTTCTGCCAGGTGGGGTGCTCGTGATGGATATTTGGGGCGGAAGCGAAAGTCAGGTTCTCCAGGAAGAACCTCGGGAGATTGAAAACTCAGAAGACGAAAAGATTGGCGATTTTATCTTCACATGGGATCAAGACATCTTTGATCCCTTTACCCATCGTTATACGACGCGCATTCATTTCTCTTTTTCGGACGACAGCGAGATTCGTAATGCCTTTGTGTATGATTGGCGGTTATGGACGATTCCCGAAGTCACCGAACTGATGGCCGACGCGGGTTTTCAAGATATTCACGTGCTGTGGGAGGGGGCCGATCCCGTCACTCATGAAGGGACCCAAACCTATCATCGTGCGGAAAAAGGGGATGCCGATCTCGCCTGGATCGCGTATATAGTGGGAAAGGCTCCTTAGAGCGCAAACAGTATTTTCAATCAAGACCCGCTGACATGTTGAACGTGGAAGGTTCCGACTGAATCTCTTTCGAGTTCATACGTAAACCAACGGTTTGTTCCTTTTGACTGTTCCCGCCGAAAGGCCACGACCGCTCGCCGACCATCCGTACGAAGATTCACGGAGCCATATACCCCAACATTCCGCTTAAACAGTTCATCTAAAATCTCCGCTCGCGATTTTTCCAGAAGCTTCTTTTTCTCAGAATCCGGTTCCCTGGCTATATCAAATACTAATGTATCAAGCTTCTTCCTGAGTGAGGGATCTTCCTTTTCTCGGGTGGACCTTAACAGTTCCGTGCACAACACTAACGGCCGACTCCCTCGCCCCTTCTTCCCCAAGAGCCCAAGTAAATCAGGCCGAGGGTGCACATAGCTCTCTTCGTCCCCGGAGGACACGACAAAGGCAGCCGGACGCGTGGCCTCCAGAAATTCGTCGGTCACATCCGATGCCCCATGATGGCACGATTTCATAAAATCCACCGAAAACCGCGCGCGCGCGCGTTCGATCATGGCTTGGGTATCCTTTAGAGTCGTCGGCGCTTCCCCCTTATTCCCATAATGCCGCATCAAAAAATGCTCGGCGGGGGCATTGAGGTCCCCACCAAACAATACCGAAAAATCCCGATAGCTAAGCCGAAGTAAGACGGAATGCCCATTCTTGGTCTTGCCCACATTCATGGCTTTGGCCGTCATTGAACTGGCAAAAACTCGAAGGCCCCATTTTCCAGTGGGAGTTTTTTCAACGACCGGGCCCAACACTTCAATGGTAAATTCAGGAATGTTCGAAGGGGCAAACCCGGGCATCCATGTCCGCCCGTCTTCCTTGTGCCCATGTGCGGTAGAGAGCATAGAAACATCCCCAAATCGCTCACTCTTTAAGGCGGTCCAGAGAAGGTTGGGATACCACTTGCGCCCTCGCACTGCGGCTTGAGAATACAGCTTCTTCGCCGCAGACTTGCTCGCACGAATATCGGTCAGGAACCCTTGGTTCACGGGTCCCAGAACTTGTGATCCCGTCCGTTCTAACAACCCGTTGTGGTAGACATGCTCGAAGGAAATTTGCGGGTTGTCGAAAATTTTCTGAAAGCCTTGATAATGATCACTGTCCGGATGCGTCATGATCGCGGCATGAAAGTTGAATTTGTTCTTAAAATCTCTGAATCGATAATCCAAATACCCTTTCATATTGTCACCCAGCCCCGCATCGATGATAATGATTTTTTCTTTAGCTCCCGCTTGCGGTATCGTCAAAATACAGCCATCCCCCTGCCCGACATCCAGAAAAATCATCTCAAGAAGACGTTCCTCTTGATAATCCGTTTTTTTAATCGCCAAGATTTCTTGGTCCCACAGCACTTCAGACCATTGACTATTGATATCTTTGCCGATTCTAAGCCAATCACCCCAAAGGATTTCTTTCCTTTTTGTCTTGAGATTCTGGGCATCGTAGAGATAGACCACTGGTCCTTTGGCATAGCGAATCATGGCCATAAATTGTCTCCTGTAATTGGATACCAAAAGGAAGAAATAGGAATATGGCGTATCTCTAGTCAAAGTCCCATATTTTGTCAATGGGCCTCTTCCCTTTAGGCTTCACCACTTCTAGGGTGTCTATAGAACCCTCTGCAAAAGTCAGTTGAGTTGAGGCTCTTGGTCTCTCGAATCGTCTTTTGAGGGGTCCTGCTTGTCTAGATGGCTCGTCTACTTCCTCTTTGCTTCCCTTTTCGCGGCTTCTTGGTACTGCTCCTCCATGACTCCCCTGAGTCATGCTGCCACGAGTAGCTCTCGCCGGCAGAAGAATAGGTTCGACAGAGCACACAGCCGGGTGAATTGCGCCGCGTTTTTGGCGAGCCCTTTATAACGCAGCTTTCCGTGTCCCCACAGGTGCTTGATCACTCGGAAGGGATGTTCCACTTTGGCCCGAATCCCTGAATGCCGGCGATTGCGTTTCTTTTGCGATGAGGACAAGGGATGCTTGCGGTAGCCTCGGTCCGAGAGCCCGTAATAGAAGCCGTCCTGGCGAGCTTGGCGTTTGTCCGCTTGCTTGGTATACGCGCTGTCACCGAACAACGCCTGTTCGTCGCCGTGTTGCAACGCCTCCAGCATTTGCCCGTCATGTACCTTGGCTGTCGTAAATTCGGTCGAATGAATAATCGGTTGCCCTTGCGCTTGCCCCCCGATATGCCCTTTGGCCCCAAAGTGCCACTTGTTATTCTTGCGGGTCGAACTCATCTCGGGATCCCGTTCCTGGCGGCTGTTTTTCTTGCTCACGGGAGCGGCCAACAAGGTGGCGTCCACAATTGTCCCCGCTTTGAGCACCAGCCCATGGGCGTCTAAGTGTGTATTCACGGCGACCAGGAGCTGTTGGGACAGCCCATGCTCTTCCAAGAGATGCCGAAACCGACAGATACTGCTCTCATCCGGAATCACGCCCCCAAAACAGTCGAACCCCAGAAAGGTCTGGAAACTGAGGCGGTCATAGAGGGCTTCTTCCATCAGGGGATCACTCAAATTGTGCCAGAGTTGGAGAAAATGAATGCGCAGCATCACCCGCAGCTCGTGAGGCGGACGTCCCCCGGAGCTCTTGTAATGCGGCTGGATCACCGCCTCCAGCTGCTGCCAGGGCACGACCTGGTCCATCTCGTGAAGAAATCGCTCAATCCGTAACTTCTTTGTTTTCATCTTGTACCTCATCGTGGTTTGCATGAGGTCTATTCTACAAAAATCTCGGTACTTTTGCAGAGGGTTCTATAATTAATATTGATCTGCCCGATGGGGCCTGCTACATACACACGGACCACTCTCTAACCTTTCTTGGAAATGATCAATAAACCATGGCCCTCAACCTCACAGACCTTGCAGCTGTCCTGGCCGAAATCCAACCGGTCTTAACCGGTGGCTGGATTCAAAAAATTCATCAACCACAGGATCAGGTCTTAACCCTGGAGGTGCGAACGACTGGTTCCAGCGTCATGATCTACATCTCTGCAGACCCCCGATTCGCCCGGCTTCATTTGGTATCGAAGAAATTTCACAACCCACCCACGCCCCCACCCTTTTGCCAGTTCTTGCGCTCTCATCTCGAAGGAGGACGCATTGAAGCGATCACCCAACAACAGGGAGATCGTCTTGTCTATATACAAATCAGAAAAGATGAAAAGGTCTATACCTTGGTGATTGCCCTCCTGGGCCATCGGGCCAATGTGTTAGTACTCAACGAACAACATTTACTCTTGCGGTCACTGAAAGAATCTCGATTCCAAATGGGCGAGCGGTTTGTGGCACCGGGCACACGTTCGTCTCAGTCACCTGAAGGTCTTTCCCCCTGGGGAGAAGGCATTCATGAGAGTTCAGCACAGGGAGAAAAAAGCTTTGCGACCAAATATCCCGTATCGGCTGCGATGGAAACGTATTATGGCAAGAAAGAGCAGGACGAGAATCAACACATAGTCCATGCCCAACAGCTGGCTCAGGCCAGAAAAGCTCTGAAGGTGGCAAAAGGAAAACTTCGTGCCCTACAAGAAGATCTGCAAAAGGCCGAACGCTTTAGGGAATATGGGCGCTATGGCGAACTCATGAAAAGCGCACTGCACGAAATGCACAAAGGTCAAGAGACCGCCATCTTGACCGATTACTTTGACCCTACCCTACCCACGCTGACCCTTCCTCTGGATCCAGCGAAAGATCCTGTTCGGAATATGGAAGACTATTTTCGGAAGCACCACAAATATCTTGGGGCGCAAGAACATCTCCTCCCCAGAATTGAGACCCAACAACACAAGGTCCAAAAATTAGAAAAACAACTCACACAGATCGAACAAGGCATCTTCGAACCGGTGTTTTCAGCAAAGACCCCAAAAAAAAATCAGCCCCCACCTATGCCTCGCCTCCCAAAAATCCGTCCCGCCCCTGCACAAGGCTATCGAACCTATACATCGACAGACGGAATTTCTATCCTGGTTGGCAAAACCGCAAAAGATAATGATCATCTCACGTTTAAAGTCGGAAAACCCGATGACCTGTGGCTCCATGCCCGAGGCACACCGGGCTCACATGTCATCGTGCGATTAGAAAAAGGCCAAACCGTGCCGCACGAAACCCTGAAAGACGCGGCCACGTTAACCCTCTGGTTTAGTGATTTACGAAAAAGTGGAAAAGGCGAAGTGATTTATACCTTGCGGAAATTCGTCAAAAAAGCCAAAGGACAAAAGCCCGGCGCCGTCCAAGTCACCCGGGATAAATCCATCTGGATTGAATGCAAAGAAGACCGACTCGAACGATTGAAAGGGGATAGTTGATATGCCGCACCTTCAAAATTGAGGAAAAACAATAAAAAAGTTTTTTCGCCACCCTCCCCGTGTTTCAAACTCCGGCAAACCTGAAAAAACTAATCTTCTGACAGCTGGTTGGAGTCTGTGTTCAAAGACTCTATAATCCGGTCTTATAAGAACCATCAATTCTTGGAGGGAGTCAGAGCTTTAGCTTCCATTTGCGGGATTATCCCAAACCAACTCAAAGGATTGAATATTTTTGCCCATTATTGAGACCCTTTAGTCAAATATGCAACACAAAAACCAGATTCTCATCACCCTGTGAACTCTTAACAATCTGGAGGTCATGCCCATGTTACCGGACATTCTGGAAAAAGCTCGAACCGTATTGACCGCTCCTGAAGATTTCTACCGCCAAATGCCCAAGTCGGGAGGGTTCTTAGACCCCCTGTTGTTTATGATTGTGATGGCGGTGATAGGGGCTATTTTCCTTGTAGTTTTTGGCTTCATGGGATTAGGAAGCTTGGGTGCCCTTGGGGTGGGAATCGGGAGTCTTATTTTCATGCCAATCATGGCCGTGATCGGAAGCTTCATTGGCGGGGGCATCATGTTTGTCATCTGGAAATTAATGGGGACGCAAGAACCTTTCGAGGTGGCCTATCGGTGCGTGGCCTATGCCTCAGCCATTTATCCCATCACGGCTGTTTTGGGACTCATCCCCTACTTGGGATCCATCATAGGAATTGCCTGGGGTATGTATCTGTTGTTTATCGCCACAAAAGAAGTGCATCAGTTGAATGAAAAAACGGCCTCCATGGTCTTTGGTATCCTGGGCCTTCTCCTCATTGTCTCCAACATTAGTAGTGAGATGGCCGCTCGCCGGATGACCACCGAATTCGAAAAAATGGGACCCGCCATGGAGAAAATCCAAAATATGGAACCCGAAGAAGCCGGGAAAATGGTGGGTGAATTTCTCAAAGGTCTGGAAAAGGCCCAGAAGGAAAAATCTGGGTCAGATTAATAGAGCCTGGTACAAACTGCGAGGTATTCAAGGGATCGTCTAAATTGCCAATCTCCCAATCCCTTTCTTCAAAGGGGAAACGCCAATTAGTGCCCCCAAACCAATCGACACCGAAGAAAGAAGGAAGAAACAAAAATCAATCAGGTCAAACACAGTCATCTCCCAGCACCTCTTCTCCCTCTTATAGTCGTTTAACTGTCGATTGAGTCTTCACCCTCAACCCGACCCTGCCCCTCTTCGAGGCCAAGCTCTGAAAGGGCGAGAGCGTTTTTGGATACACCCGTTGAAAGTTACAATACTAGAGAGGTGTATTTTAGCCATAGTCGCCACTTTTGCACACACGAGCCTCTACAACCAAGAATTGGTTGCGGGCTTATGAAGTGCTGCCAGAGATAATGAGAATATGGTATATTTGTTTTCTACTATTGCTCACCTCTATCACGGCGGACATATGCACACACACCGGTCTTTTTTTCGCATTCTTTGTTTTGGTTTTGCGGTCATGACGGCCTGGTCTTTCACAGTCCTCCCCATGGCCACAGCCGAAAAGATCCCCCTCTCTCAACCAGGAACGCTGAAAAGCGTTTTGGAGAAGGGAACCTTACGAGTCGGCGTCTCGTTGTTTACCCCATGGACCATCAAACAGCCGGGCGGCCAGTTGGTGGGATTTGAAATTGACGTGGCCAAACAACTGGCCAAGGATCTCGGAGTCAAACTGGAATTTCATGTGTTGGAATGGAAGAATATTATTCCAACTCTCCTGAAACGTGAAATTGACATCATCATTGCTGGCATCGTGATTACTCCTCAACGAGCCCTTAAAGTAAATTTTAGCCAGCCCTATGACTCCTCGGGGATTGGCTTGGTCACCAACATTTCATTAACACGAACCTTTCAGAGCCCGAACCATCTTAATAGACCAGAGGTCATCATCGCTTCGGTGAACGGCACCGTCTCAGAAGATCTAGCCCAGCGTGTCTTCCCCAAGGCCACCTTAAAAACCTTCCCTACCAGTCAGGAAGCCATACAGGCAGTCACCAGCGGGAAGGTCCATGGCTATGTCGAGCACGAAGCCATTACCACCTTTGTGGCCCTCGATCATCCCGAAATTGTTGATGAACCTTTGTCGAAATCCCTGCTGGAAACCAAAGCCGGCTTTGCTGTCAACAAGGGGGATCCTGACTTTATCAATTTCCTCAACGCCTGGATTATCGCGCATGAAGCCGATACCTGGTTAGGGTCCGCACACAAATATTGGTTTGAAGGGGTGGAGTGGAGAAAGGCCCTAAAAAAAACGCCATGACGACGACCTTGCCCATGCCGGGTTTCTGGATCAGTGGGAATGCCTGGAGACAGACTGGCCTCCTGATTTTGCTTCCTACACTCCTTGCCGCAGGGCTACTGGACAAATCCAGCCCACATCTGTCTCTGCCAGATGAAGATGCCTACCGATCCCCTTTATCCGAAAACCTCCTCGAATCGAACCAGTGGAGAAGTCCCCAAGAAGAAAAACCGGCCTGGCGAATTCCCGCCCCTCCTCCATTGAGCTGGAGAACCCCTCAAGCACCTGAATCCGCCCCCTCTACTTCAACACGAACCATTGAATTGTTCCCGAAATACCAACCCGGCAATCCATCAGACTTTGATTATATTAAACGCGAGGAAAAACCTTTGATTAAGATATTTGAATTTGGGTCCAAATAATTTCTATACGAAATTTCTGATTACCCTCTGGCGCAGATCATCGGCCTGAACACAGCTCAAATTTTTAAGGTAGATATAGATTGCAAACGGCAGAACTTACCGAAGGATTATCTGAGCCACATCAAAATGGCCTATCTGAAAGAAGGCCCCAGCCACCAGCCATCATGCCTATGGATGGATCCATAAACAAATTGCTACTATTAATTTGACTTAAGTTATAGTAAAAAGTAGCCTTTTCCTTGTTTGATTTAAGGCGACAGTCAACCCAATATTTTAATGGTGTTATAAAAGTTTAAGTTTTCCAATGAAGCTCAAAAAAATCATTCTCAAAGGCTTCAAATCTATTCGTGAACTCGAACTGGAATTGCGCCCTCTGAACGTTCTCATTGGTCCCAATGGGGCAGGAAAAAGTAATTTCATTGGTGCTTTTAAGCTGTTAAATGAAATGGTGGAAGGCAACTTTCAAACTACCATTGCAAAAAGTGGGGGAGCAGGCACATTTTTACATTTTGGAGGAAAAGTCACAGACAGAATAGAAGTAGAATTGAGGTTTGGCAACAATGGATATTATTGCGTTTGGGCTCCAACAGCAGACGGCTCACTTTTTTTTGAAAAGGAGCAAAGTCTTTTTTGGGGTGATTCTGTTAGTCGATACTCAGAATCGTTAGGAGCAGGACACAAAGAAAGCAAATTGTCCTCGAACTTTTCAAATATCTCTGGCTATGTTTTTCCGGCCCTCAAAAGCTGGAAGGTTTACCACTTTCATGACACAAGTGATACCGCGAAGGTAAAAAGCATAGGAGACATCAATGATAACTTTTACCTCCGATCAGATGCCTCAAATTTAGCTGCCTTTTTATATAGACTGAAATATGGATCGTTCAAAATTTACTATGAAGCCATACGGGATCAAGTTCGGCAGGTCGCCCCATTTTTCGATGATTTCATTTTAAGGCCAGACCCCGCCAATGAAAATAAAGTCCGGCTAGAGTGGAGAGAAAAAGACTCGGACTATCCATTTATGGCCTATCATCTTTCGGATGGAACACTTCGTTTCATGTGTTTAGCAACCCTACTTTTACAACCAAACCCTCCATCGACCATTTTAATTGATGAACCAGAATTAGGCCTTCATCCTTATGCCATTACAGTCCTTGCATCCTTGTTTCGTGTTGCAACGGTTAAAACCCAATTGATCGTTTCGACACAGTCCGTCCCATTAGTCAATCAGCTTCAGCTTGAAGATATACTCGTTGTTGATCGAACAGATGGGCAATCAACATTCCGCCACTTACAGCCAGAAGAAATGGCAGATTGGATTGATGATTATGGATTAGGAGACCTTTGGGAAAAAAATCTCCTTGGTGGTAGACCTTAAAAGTGAAAAAAGTATTTGTTTTTGTCGAAGGGCAAACGGAAGAAAGGTTTTTAAAAGAATTACTTTTACCCCATTTCGCGCAAAAAGAAATATTTCTCCAACCTATCCTCTCCACAACAAAAATTGTAAAAGACGGTCAAAATTTCAGGGGTGGTCTAGGCCCCTACCCTAAAATTAAAAAGGACATCTGCACTTTACTTAAGGACCCAAGCGCTACCGCAGTTTCAACTATGTTGGACTACTATGGACTACCTAAAAGTTTTCCTGGGCGTTCTAATCCTGAAGGCCTAATCTGCTTTGATCGTGCAAAGTTTGTGGAGCGTGCTATATACAATGACATTAACCAACAACGATTTATCCCCTTTTTAACCCTTCATGAATTCGAAGGTCTCCTTTTCGCCTCGCCGGAAGATATGGCCGCCGGTTTACCCGGAGGCAGCAATCTAGAATCAAAATTTCAAGAAATCCGCCAGCAATTTATGTCTCCGGAAGAAATTAACGACCAACCCAGCACTGCACCTCACCAAAGAATTCTGAATCTATATCCGACTTATCAAAAGCCTACATTTGGAGTCACCATCGCTTCGAGAATAGGTCTACAAAAGATACGGGAGCAATGTCATCATTTTTCTAATTGGCTCACAAAACTTGAACAACTCTGAAAGAGCCTATTTGAAAATTTTCACATCCGGTCTTCGTCGTGTTCGATTAGATCGAACCAAGTGGTGATGTGTGAGAGGTCCTCTACTGAAACTCCACGTTTTTCCGCCAGAGCAGCTTTATTTCTATCGAAGGCTTGTTGTGCCATTGGAGCCTTCGGACCAAAGGTCAGCACCATATTGTTCCATTCGGCTTTTTCTTCGTCTGTCAGGGCCTTGCCGTTGGCTTTGACCCAGTCCCCGATTTCTTCGTCCGTGCCGCCTTGTAGGACTCGTTTTTCAAAATCTTCTCCCTTAATTTCCAACTTATCCAGCAGATATTTGTCAAAGCCGACAGTCAAGTAATTGTAATCTTGAATCTGGCCCGCATTGCGCATTTTGACTTTGTCTATCAACCGCCCGAGAAAGCAAAGCCCATTGACTTGCTCTTTGGGACTTCGTGGATACTCTGCTGTGGTCATGAGGCCTCCTTGATGTTAATCGCGTGAAATATGTCTACCGATCCTATTTTTGAACTGGAAATACTTTGTCACAGGGACAAAACGAACTAGGTTCTCACAATTCACCATCATCGTCATTCCGGCTTGTTTCTGGCTGGAATCTCCCTTCGACACTTCCCCCCTTCACCCAAACCCTCTCCCCACTGGAGCGAGGGACCTCTAGACTAACAATAACCCGACGGCTTTGGCTTTTTGTGCAGAGACTGACTGCCACCATTTGTCGAATCCCTTGGGGCCGCCGAAGGGGAAGCCTGCACGGACTTCTCTGAACACCGGATATCGATGGCCGCCTGGTTGCTGCACCGGCGTGGCCCGTTCAATTAGATTCAGAAACCACATCGCTTGTCCTTGATTGAGTCTCACCTCTTCATCCATAGTTCGATTGGGCAGAATGATCCGATAGTGTTTGCCTTTCCCTCGCTCACCATCCGGTTGTCCGCCAATCCACACAAATTTTCTTTCCATGTGAGAATGATCCTCTTCCGGACCTGCTTCCAGTATCTGTTTTACCCACGTTCGCGGTACTTTCGGCTTGGGGGTGCGCTCAGGAAACCATTCCCGCACATCGCGTTTGAGTTCCAGACCTTCCTTATAATGCCACAGTGCCGTACGTAAACCCTCTCCAACCCATTCTGGGATGGACACGCGCACGTCCTCATGAAACCGATCATTTTCCGCGAAGCCCTTAAACTCCGGACCGACAAGTTGCAAGCCATAGGCATCGGGATTTAAGCCGATGGGACTATGGGCTGTGGTCGTAAAGCGATGCCAGAAAGCCGATTGAATCAAGCCATGGGCAAACAACTGCCGCACGCGTTCGAGACTTTCCAGCGTTTCTCCGAGCGTCTCGCTCGGCAAGCCGTACATGAGATAGGCATGGACAAGAATCCCCGCCTCTCGACAAGCTTGCACGACACGTACGGATTGATCAACCGTAATGCCTTTTTTAACCAACGCGAGCAGTCGGTCACAAGCCGCCTCCAACCCGGCGCTGAGTGCAATGCAGCCCGAGGCCGCCAACAGACGGCACAGATCAAACGTAAAGGCCGGCTCGAACCGTACATTCCCCCACCAGGAAATGGTGACGCCTCGTTCCAAAAGGGAGAGGGCAAGGTGCTTCAATCCTACCGGTGGTGCTGCCTCATCGACGAAATGAAATCCACGCCTCCCTGTTTCAGCGATGAGCGCTTCAATACGATCCACCAAGAGATCGCCAGACGACATCTCGTACCGACCGATATAATCCAACCCCACATCGCAAAAGGTACATTGTTTCCAATAACAGCCATGCGCCACGGTCAGTTTGTTCCAATGCCCGTCCGACCAGAGGCGATGCATGGGATTCAACGTATCTAAAACAGAAATGTATTGCGTAAGATCTAAACCCACATACGTTGGCGTCCCAACTTCGGATTGCGGCACATCTGGTTCCGTCGCACCATTACGCCAAACGACCACTTGGCCTGATCGAAGAAATGTCCGGCACAGATCAGCCTCTGCCCGTTTCCCCTGTAGATATTCCAACAAACAAAGGAAGGGACGTTCGCCATCATCCAACGTGACAAAATCCAACACTTCAAACAGGCGCGGATCTCGCAATCTTCGTAATTCTGTATTGGCATACCCGCCCCCAAGGATCACTTTGATATCGCGCCTCCTTGCGCGCAACTGTTGTCCCATGCGCAATGCTCCATACAGATTCCCTGGAAATGGCACCGACAAACCCACGATGGAAGGTTGGGTCCGATCAACATGTCGCCACATGGCTTCGACCATCAATTCATCCGTAAGACACAGTGGTTGCGCCAGGGCTTCCTCAAGACGGTCATAGGACGTGGCCTGCATCGCAATGGATTCGGCATAACGACTCAACGCAAAATATGGCGAAATAGTCGCTTGCACCAAATCCGCTAGATCTTCCAGGTATAACGTCGCCAGATGTTTGGCCTGGTCGGTTTGATTGCCGGAAGAGTCCTCTCCATCTTTCTCACCCATCTCACTCGCTGAAAATCGTGGCCCTTGAGGGAGAAAACCACCCTGACAAATGCGGGACGCCAAGCTTGGATCATGGCCCTGTAAAAATCGAATGACCGGATCAATCGTTTCCAGATAGGCTCGCGAAAGGCTCAGCATTTGCCGCGCCTCACCCGGCAAATCTTGGATGGGTTGTGACCGAAGTTCAGCAAAGACCCGATTCAACCCGACTTGAGAAAACAAGGCCAACACCATTTCAATGCCCACATCAGCTTGATGCGTGCGATTGCCATGGGCCCGCAGAAATCCCGTAAGATAGGCGGTCGAGGGATAGGGCGTATTGAGTTGGGTCAGAGGCGGTATAATGAGCAGAACAGATGGAGCAGACATAGCAGGCAACACCTACCACATCACACCTCTTTCAAGCCAGTTTTTAAACTAGAATTATGTACTTAGAAGGGATTTGTAGCCCATTAATGGGGCGTTAAGTCACAAGCACGGGCAACGCCATTACGATAGCTAAGCCAGAGAGTAAGCGTCCGTTGGAGGGTTGTCAAAATGGTATCTTGTTGTGCCCGTGTCTTGGCCTGATTCACCACCATGGCGTAAGCATCGTGTCGATGTCCGCCTTCTACCAATTGATGGGCTCGAATTAAATCCAAGTCCTGCGGTAAAACACCATGAAATCTCACAAGCGGGTGTTGGTTAATTTTTGTCGAAATTTGCTTCGGAGTTTTTGGACGAGCCGGTCGGGCCAACTCCTTACGATCATGCACACTGCCTTCCACAAAAATAGTCATCACTGCCGCTCCAACCACCCAATCCGGATGATCTGCCATCCGATCTAACCATCGCCGATAGAGGCGGGTCGCAGGAAGGAGGGTTATTTGGTCAAAATCCTTCTGGCGAAATCCTAGACCCCGCATCATTTTGATAAACAGGTCAGGATGGGACAGGCCCAAAGATAATTGGCCCGTATCTTCTTCAAAAATATTTTCTGCCAGCATTTTGCGAACGAACAATGGTGGGTTCTTGCTATGAATACGTGCGAGAAACACAGGGAAATCTCGAACGTACACGGCATATTCTTGCTGATAGTGGATTTTGAGTTGTGTTTTAGAAATAGACGGCCCGACGAAATGCCGCCAAGCCCAGTGATCCTTCTGGGCCATGAGGTCCAATAGGCGATTTCGGAATTGAATGCCGGTATAGGCTTTAGTCATGATGAGGGTCTTACCCGTTCAGAATTGATTCACCATTCTCCAACAATACCAACTAGCACATGACTACGACACCCTTTCGGGAAAAAATACCCCGACCTAGAGCAGGACAATCAGAAATGGCCATGAACCCTCACAGACCAACAGAAACACTTCACAAAATCTGCAACACATCAGTCAGCCTGTGCTTGGCATCGCTCTAACCGTATACATCTACGCTCCCCCCCCCAATCAAAGTGTCGAACAAGTTTTCTCTTTTCTTTGTGGACGTTCTCCAATACAGTGCAACATTTCCCAATCTTCTCACTTCTTCAACACGATTTTGCCCTTCTTGTCATCCACGTTGACTATTGCTGAGCCTCACCGCTTTTCGTCATTCCCTTCAGAACAGCCACCCAGACAAAATCACCAAGAAAATCAAGAAATTAGGTGCCTGGGCTACCCTTCTATTATTCCTGGCAACAGTTTTGCTTGGAATATCCCACCACCATTCGTTGTGACGGATTAGTGAATCTGTCAGGTTAGGAGATCATCATCACAGGAGGAGAAACATCAGATGACGTATGTGGATGCCCGATACATTAGTATGGCAAGAAACAGCGAAGTCAAACATCATGAACGCACGATGGAGCAGTTGCGAGCAAAAATTGCTCAATTGACCAAAGCTGTAGAGTGGGAATTAGCCCAACACCACTCCCGCCTCAAAGAGCTGCAACAGGCGGAAGACACTTTGGCTATGACTGACTCACCCAAACTTTCAATTCACAGACAGCCAACCTTAGAACCGATCCCTTCATCGCACCGACGATGGACGCAATCGCGGAAGTTTGTGCATCGGTCTATCCAAAAACCCGTGGCAGAACTTGTAGGATAATTTCACCTTTCTTTTTTCCGTAAGAGCCTGCCCCACTTTGGACGATCGTCCAAGGTGGGTTCACATTCCTTGTTTGACAAAGTGGGAAAGGTGTTATTCTTTTAATGTGATGTGAAGTTGCCCATTTTGTATATGAAGATCTTCGACGCCTTGAGCGAATTGATCCCAAAACCCGCCAGCCCCACCAAACTCTTCCACCAAATTAAGATGCTTGATATCCCCCCACCACGCACTGGGTAATGGCACTCCCCCCAAACTGATTCCTTGCATGGCGACGACTGGTTTGCCATTGGCATAACTCAGTTCAACCCCGAAATTTAGCTTTAAGGTATTGCCACCTACAATTGGTACGTCTTCATTAACCGGCACCACCAATTTGACGCTCACAAGATTGTCCGCCAGATCCACGGCTACATGCTTCGCCATCTCTGCATCTTTCGCAATCAATGCATTGACCTCTCGCTCAGTCAATAGAATCTCGCGTGAAGCGCCCTCCTCTGAATAGGGTTCAGGGACAAGCGGACCTTCTGAAGAAGGGAACCTTGGCGTTGGAGAAGAAGATGTCGGATTCTCGAATTGACCTAATTGAGTCATCTTAGAATCTAAGGCCTGTTGTTCGGATTTAGTCAACCGCGTCGGCTCAAAGGTCGCCGCATACAAATACTGATTGACCCACCAAGTGGTCACCAATGCGGTAGCTAAGACCGCAAGACCCACAAAAAGCACGACTTGCTTACCGCTAAAACGATGAACCAAATGGTCTGTGTGAGATTTTTCTGAATTCATGGTTCCCCCTTGTTGCCGTATGCCGATCGCCGGCCTTCTTGTTGGCAATTAGATGTGGTGAGGGAGTAAAAATTAACCATGTCCCCATAAGGTGAAAGACAAAACCTCATCTTTCCATGCCTTATCGATTCAATCATGTCTGGCTCTATTTCTCGCGTCAACTGGAACCCTTCCCCGGCCAAAATAGCTCAAGGAGTAAAAGGATTCTAGAGTGGGGTTAAGCAATGCCAATAGACTTCATACAGATCACTTTTTTGAGTCCATTACCCAGAACTGGGATTGAGGGTAACCACCTATAGCACTTTTTTTCTTCTTCCAGTAAGCTTTCGCTCCCCTCTCGTTTCCCATATGCACAAACATTTCCTCTTCATTCCTCCATGCATGCATGTATGTGAAAGGAGTTTTTCCAATGAACCTTTTAGAGACCATTCTGAATGCAGGCGGCGGTGCAATTGTCCAAAACATATCAAAGTCTTTAGGACTGGGTGAAGTACAAACACAAAGTGCCCTAGGACAACTCTTGCCAGCTGTGGCACGGGCCATTGGGAATAACGGGTCTTCGAGGGATGGCTTAGGCGCCTTGCTGGGAGCGCTAGGCCAAGGCAATCATCAACGATATTTGGAGAATCCACAATTACTCGGGCAGGCCGATACGATTAACGATGGAAACGGCATTTTAGGCCATCTATTCGGGAGCAAAGAAGTGATCCGAAACATTGCCTCTCGGGCGTCCGCGAATACTGGTATCGGCGCGGACATTCTCAAAAAAATGCTGCCCATGGTTGCCTCGGTAGCAATGGGCGCTCTCAGCCAGAAAGCCTCTGGTTCGGACATGCTAGGGGCACAAACCCAGGCACAACCCTCCGGTTTGAGTGGATTGTCATCCTTTTTGGATTTTGATGGCGACGGGTCCATTGCTGATGATTTGCTCGGCATCGCCGCCAAAAAGTTTTTTAGTTAAGACGTTCATGAGAACTCACAGCACTCGGTAAACCTGTCCGGGAACCATAAAGAAATGCGAATAGGACCACTTGGACGAAGAGGTGGAATGGGTAGACAGCCCCGCCAACGCATGAGCTGGAAAGTCCGGTTGATTCCCATCATCCTATTTGGGATCTATGGCCTTTACTATTACGTGTCCAATCAGGAAACGGTTCCCATCACTGGACGCACGCATCTCGTCGATATGACCCGTGAACAAGAAATATCACTGGGCTTGTAGTCGTATCAAGAAATACTGAGCAAATCCCAAGTCTTGCCTCAAGGAAAAGCCGTAGAGCTCATTCGCACCATTGGCCGGAATTTAGCTCAGGCCGCTGCTGATGTAGACCCTGGTTTTGATTGGGAGTTTAATGTCATTCAATCCGACCAGGCGAATGCCTTTGCGTTACCCGGCGGGAAAACGGCGGTCTATACGGGCTTATTTCCGGTTGCGGAAAATCCGAATGGATTGGCCGTCGTTATGGGCCATGAAATTGCACATGCCATTGCTCGACATGGCGCAGAACGGATGGCTTATCAGAAATTAGTTCAAATCGGTTCGATGGCAGCCAGCGTGGCATTGGGAGATATGGATGACCAAACACAACGGGCTGTCATGGGCGCTTTAGGCGTGGGCGCACAATATGGAGTCTTGCTCCCCTTTTCACGAGATCACGAATCAGAGGCTGACTATATGGGCCTCCTTTTCGTAGCCCGTGCCTGTTTTGATCCCACAGAGGCTCCGAAATTATGGGAACGCATGGGGCAAATGAGCCAAGGCCAACAACCGGCAGAATTCATGTCCACCCACCCCAACCATGAAACCCGCATCAGACAATTTGAAGAATGGATGCCCGAAGCGCTTTCTATCCGTGCACAACATTGCAGTCACTCACCCACCCCAACATCCTGAATTCACACCAAACATCTGCGGATAGCACAAAATACTCCTACTCACTCCGAAAAGTTTACATTGATGGTCAATGTAGCAGGGAAAAGAAGAGTGAAGTCTCCCCGTCGACGTGTCTCTCGAAGCAACGTCTCAATGCTGGGATTCACCCTACCTTCAAAGGATTTCACCCCATTGGTCTTCACGACAATCGGCTTTGAAAAATCTACGAGTTCCTTGTTCAAAAACAGTGTATACCGTCTGACCCGTAATGCCCTCACCTCAATCGTATTGAGGCCTGAAATTTCTGCATCCAAGTTTGCATAGATCCTGCCAGCGATCAATTCATCACGGCGATCAACCAGGTTTTCTGAAAAGGCCGCGATCTGCTCCGTCATATCAATGTGCACCCAATATAATGGCGTCAAATGCGTGGCATCGCGCACCAGAGCAACCTTCTTGGGGAGCGAAGTACGACGCTGTTGATTAAACCAGACAATCAACTCAGGCAATTCTTGTCGAGGGAAGAAATGGCCTCCCGCATGCGGATGCGTCCATGGATGTTCCCGATAGAGATGAGGAATTCCGAGACGTTTCATGTGTTTCACCAGGTCCCGACTGAGCTCTACCGGCATGACCTGATCTTCTGATCCATGAATCACATAGACCGGCGTATGCGTCAAATTTTCCAAAAAAGAAAACATGACGTCATCCAAGCCACTGGCCATAGGTGCAATGCCAGCAAACCGGTCGGCATGGTGCATCCCAATAATCCACGTCCCGATTCCGCCATTCGACATGCCCGTCAAAAAGACTCGATCCGGATCAATGTGATATTCCTTGGCAACATTATTCAACACCGCCATAGTGAAATCCTCACCAAACCGTGTCCACCATGCGCCCATCCCAATGGTCGGACAGGCTAAAATATACCGATCTTCTAAGCGCAGCACCCATCGTTCCAAATAGGCTTCACCCGTGAACCCGGCCCCATGCAAACAGACGATTAAGGGGTAAGGCTGGTCAGGGGCATAGGAAGGAGGGACATACAGCGCAAACGGGGAGTCCTGGCCTCTCACTTTCACGTACCGTTGGGGTTGTGCCCCAACAGGGGCTTTCGAATAGTACGGCTCCTGACGTATCGCCGATTCAACTGTTTGAAGATTGGCAGCTGGATGTTGAAGGATTGCCTGAAAAATCTCTTGGGACGATTCTGCTGATCCTCCTTGAATATAGAACCCTCTGCAAAAGTCAGTTGAGTTGAGGCTCTTGGTCTCTCGAATCGTCTTTTGAGGGGTCCTGCTTGTCTAGATGGCTCGTCTACTTCCTCTTTGCTTCCCTTTTCGCGGCTTCTTGGT
>Ga0224497_10000182_pt1 | contig 47655 bp, 46 predicted proteins | sample SF_Jul11_sed_USG_4_FD_167970 | JGI IMG/M metagenome (GOLD analysis project Ga0224497, IMG submission 167970) | Sediment microbial communities from San Francisco Bay, California, United States - SF_Jul11_sed_USGS_13 | ecosystem: Environmental > Aquatic > Marine > Sediment | place: USA...
TTTCTTGTATTGTCTGGATGGGAAAGCTGCTTCAAGGGGACCCGATTGATCTTCGGAAACGACCACTCTATTGATAAATCTGATGAAGGATATTCCAAGGAGAATAGAGGTCTGAACGATGTCTGTTGGACAGATTTATTGGCCTTTGGCGGGATGGGGAGAAGAAGTCTGATCCTCATGGTGGTCGTTTCTCCCGTTACTTGGAATTGAAGGCCGAGGGCTTCTGAGCGTGTTGGCGATCCTGTTGGGCCGGTGGGAGAAGACCGACTTGTTCAAAAAGATTGGCTCGTTGGGTGAGAGAGAGCATATCGGTGGGATCGGTGTGAAGGCGTTCTGATAACGCCCATATGGCGTCATACCAGAGGCCTGCCTCTACGAGTGGTTCAACGGGAGTAGCGTTGATGGATGGGAGATGGGTGAGTTTTGCTACATTGGCCGGAGGCGAAACCCGCATGATCCACCCACTGGTTGTGTGGTTTTCCCCTGGAAGCCTGCCTTGAAGGATGATTTTCCATTGATAGGTCGTATTGGCCTGGAGTCGGATCCCATAATCCTTGAGTTCGATCTTATGAATGCCCGGTTGAACAGGAGGGAGCATGCGGATGTCGAGAAGCATTTGGGTGTTTCCCTCATCCGTTATCAGCACGTCCACGGATTGGGATGTGGGCTGGGCAATATACCAGAAGAGCGCAGGCTGCTCGAACATGGTCAATCCAATATGGTTCGGGGATAAGACGGAAAGATATAACGGGTCTTTTCCGGATTCGTGCTGATCAACCACCACCCGGGTACCTTGCGAAGAAAGGTTAGGGGCATGATAGAGCTGTGCATTGTTTGGGCTTGATGAATCTCGTGGTGAGGGTAGAGAAATCGGCTGTTCCTCCTGTAGTGGTTGGGACGGGATGGGTGTTGGCGTTGGGATGGATACGGGCACCTCCGTTTCTAGGCCAATTGGAACTTGAGGTATGGGAGTTGGAGCCTTGATGATTGTTGGTGGTTTCGCCGGTGCCTTGGTGGATCCTCTGGCCTCTAGCCGAATACCCCCTGGGAGCAAAAGTTCAATCAGGTATTCATCGTCCCTGTGGGGACGAGTGAGGGCCATGGCAGAAAATAATTCGTATTGTTCGTGAGTTAGGGGTTCTGCCTGAATGGTGATACCGGGTTTGCCCCCTTCCGGAGTGAGTCGTAATTCCGAAGGTCCGGTTTGTTCAATATAATATTTTCCGGGACCTAAGTTGACGGATGTGCCATCGGGGGCAGAAAAATGGAGTGCGCGGCTTAAGACAATGTTGGGAGATGCCGCCAACAGATGAGTAGGGTTCAAGACTAGCAGACACCACAACACACAGTGGATGGCCAGAGGGAGTTTCTTCAAGGTTGCACCTTTGGGCTGAAAAAGTAGGCTTTCAATCGTTTACCTTACGGGAAATTCAAAAGGTTGTGCAATCCGATGGCTGCAGGGAACCCCTCCGGAATAAGGATGGGACCGTGGAATTCTTCGGAGATCAGTCTCAGAAAATGGACGGCTCGCGATCCTAGGCGAATTGGATGAGGTTTATGGCTCTTGGCCGTGGCATGTTTGGCCTCGGCCTGCATCGTTTTTCCCAAAAAATGATTCTGTTGGGAGTCCGCCTCAATCAATCATGGAATCGTCGTCAGGCCTGTACTGTCTGTTTCCTGAACAGAGTCTGTACGGTCAACACGGTCAAATGGATGTCTCACATCGTTTTTCATAGAGGACGATTTGCCAAGATGCCGAGGGAAGATTTTGTGAGGGGTGATAGATCATATGGATGAGAGGCCGTTTGCAGAGAACCAATGGGCTGGAAGGCTCCAGGCCTGTCAACCGAAAACCAGGCCCTGGATACACGACTCAAGAAACAGGTTGAGCGAGTCTTGTTACAGTGGGGTGAGAGGCATTACTTCTTCAAGTCTGCGCCGTCCGTGGTCGGCTCGTGTGATTTCGGGGTTGGGATCGCTGAGCGTCGACGGGATTGTTGTTTTTCTTCCGGAATGGGTATACGGGGTTCCCATTCCTCGACCAATCCGGCCGTCCCGCGTTGGCCCCAAGTGGATAGGTTGATGGTGGAATTTTTTCTTAGACTGGCGACCATGCGTTCATTCTCCTATTTGTGAATGGTGAATAGCGTCTGGTAAATGACTCTTGATGTGGGATTTTCCCTTCAAAAGCTTCCTTTACAGCCCATTTTTTACGAAAAACCCATATTTTAAAATTAAACAGCAATTTAGATGCCAGGTCAAACAGAGGTGTTTCGGCTGGTGCGGATTTGATCAGAAATGGACGCGAGGAAATGCTGGAATGAGGAACATACTCGTTTAGATTCTTGATGTACTGAAAAGGCATGATGGAGCGTTGGAATGTAGGAAGGGGTAGAAAAAGAGGGGGAACGTCGGTTGTGGCTCCCGTAATTTCGGGGAAGAGACAAAATTATTCTGAACCTTTTCGCAAAATACCTGGAAGTTCGTTCAGAATCTTTGTCGGGGAAATGGGTTTTGGCCAAAATGCAGAGCCACCAGCTCCTAAGGCAAGCTCACGGTTTGTTCTATCCGATTGCGCGCTCATGAGGATAATCGGGGTATGCTGAAAATCATCATGTGCTCGAAGTCGTTCACATACTTGGAATCCATTAAGGCCAGGCATTTTCACGTCCATGAAAATCAAATCGGGTTGGACACGTTTCGCCTGTTCTAGGCCGCTCTCGCCGTCTTCTGCACACACAATCTGATAGCCTTCTCCTTCCAAGATATCCCCGAGAATCATCAGATTATCCTGGGAATCGTCAATGAGAAGAACGGTGACGGGATAGGTGGCGGATTTCTTTTCGAATGCCTGTGGTGAAGGTAACGTCATGTTCATCATTACTCCCTCCCTTATCCTCTTGGTATTACCTCATCCAATTCTATTACACCAAGATTGAGCAAAGTAGGTGCCACATGGGTTGAAAACTCTATTATGTTGAAATGTATCGAAAATTTACCATGAATCGCATTTGATTTGGTGCCAGGGGGTGTATCATGGGACAGACAGGATGAGACAGAAAATTTGGTTGGGACAGTACCAAGAGTCAAGCAGCAAGGGAGCAACAACATCAACTATGAGTGCTGTGGTTCAATTCGTTGGTCACTGCAGCCTTTGACAATGCCATTGGCGGTAGTGGGGGACGGTCCTGCCAATTACCCGGCTTCATGCCGGGCTTCATTTGAAGTTTCGGAAGAATCAATTGGCCAGAGATTTTTCCGGGAATAGGAGGTCGTTCAGTCACCTTTTGAATGTCCTCTTTGAATTGTTGCAAGGCTCTTCCTTTGAAGGATTGTCCCAGTCCGTCAGGATTGGTTGGTATGATCCTGTTGCCTTTTTCAACACGAAAACGCCTACTGGGATTCAACGACTCTTGAATAATAGTTGGGGTTCAGCTCCCGCGATTAATTTTTCCCTCACGCCTTTTCCAACTAACGAAGCAGTGTTGCATTGGTGCCTAAATGCAATTCAAAAATTCTTTCGGTTGAAAAAAATGAGGTGGACTGATCAATTGGACTGCCGTTTGACCAATGGACATAACATCCGAGGAGTGTTCCATTTCCAGAGATTCTGCAGAAGAGGAGTCCTCAAATTTAAAGACCTGGAGATTCTGATTGTTTAACCGAAGAGTGTATCTAGGAGCCTGTCGGACTTCGGATGAATCGGCTGCAAAAATGTCTAAGCGGTCCATATTTCGCCGCTTTCTTGGCCCATAGTCCCACTATGGGCCGGCAAAATCGTCAAAATCTGACCTCGCTCAGCCATCTTTTCGCTATCAATCCCCAAAGTCCGACAGGCTCCTAGACATTGGGAAAGATGGTTGGGAAATAAGCCCCGTGGGTTCACCCGTCAAATTCTGAGCACGGACGGTATCGACCAAACTGACATGATTGCGAACCGGTCCCCCGTGGGAGGGTCAGAACCGTTGCATCCTGTTACTGAAAACTGGGAAAAAATGGTTCCGTACATGCCGAAAAAAAACAAAGAGATCGCAGTTGGCCATGAACATGTTTGAAAGCTTTTACAGAGTCTGGGTGGCGGGTTGAGAGAGGCGATATCCCTATGCACTCCCGGGTTGGCCACTCAAAAGGTTGATGAATCTCATAGTCAAAAAATCCAGAGTCGGCCATTGTCGGGTACTTCACCCAAAAAGAAATAAAATTGAAAGAGAATTTCCTTAGGGTTCATGGTAGGGTACTTCCCATCCTCTTCATATTCATACCCCAGTGAGTTCGAAGAGACATGCAAATGGTTCAAGATGAAAGCAGTGGAAATGCTCAATTGGTGAGTATAATCATGCCGGTATACAACGAGCGAAAAACCATTGAGAGGATTGTGAAACGAGTGCAGAAGGTCGATATCATCAAAGAACTTATCATTGTCGATGATGGATCCACTGATGGAACCCGTGAATGGCTCTATGAGCAGTTTAGTCAGGCCTCTGTAGATGAGGAAAAGGACCGAAAGGATTGCGGCGAAGCATTGACTGATCGTCGTCAGGTCCGAGTGTTGACTCACCAACACAATCAAGGGAAGGGGGCAGCCTTAAAAACCGGATTCCGGCATGCAAGAGGGAACATCGTGATCGTGCAGGACGCCGATTTAGAATATAGCCCCGAGGATTACCCCAGGCTGTTGGAGCCGCTGATAACCGATCAGGCCGATGTCGTATACGGGTCCCGGTTTTTGGGGACATCAGAAGGGAAGTGGCCACTGGTCTCCTGTCTGGGGAACAAGATTTTCACCGCGTTAACGAATGCTGCGACAGGTTTATCGTTGACCGATGTATGGACTGGTTACAAAGTTTTCAAGAAAGAAGTCTTGGAGGATATCTCCCTCGAAGAATCAGGGTTCGAAATGGAATTGGAGCTGACCCTGAAAGTGGCTCAGAAGAATTGGCGCGTGACAGAAGTGCCGATTTCTTACCTACCTAGAAGTAAAGCGGAGGGGAAGAAAATCCGTTGGAGAGATGGAATTCAGTCCGTCAAAACTCTGTACCGGTATCGTCATACCTCATAATTCGTCGTGTTGCTTCCCCTGCTGGCGACACATTCCGCCTGTGTCGGAAATTTTGATAATTGCTACATCCTTATCGCGGTAGACCCCCTGAAGTAATCCCTTGAACGGCGCCATTCGATTTTGATGATTCTCGTACCATGGAAGGTCAAGAACCAAGTATAAGAAAAATGAGGGTTACCAAATGTTTCCGGCGCCGGGACTGTAGCTTTGAGCGGTGATAGTGGTGGTCATCATCGTGTTGGCCTTCAACATGCCATGGACTCCTGCAATGGCAGCTTTCACGTCCACAGTGCTACCGGACATATTCAGGTTTCCTCCGGCGTTAATGTTAAGGGTTCCTGGCGCTTGAATGGTGACAACGCCGGAAGAATTCACCGCAATCACCTGTTTGAGTTGGGCAATGTGTTGAGCCTGAACGGTGACTTGATTTTGGAGGGTCGCCACGGTTTGTTCAAGTTTTGCCATCTTAGAAAAAAGCAGGTTGAATTTTTGTTCGGTCGTCGGTTGTTTTTTTGTGACGGGTTCCCGTCCTGAAGGGGCAAGGATCTGTCCCTTTGACGGGGAGGAATACCGATCTTGGATTCCCGTATTGGGGTCCAGTGCAAAGGCGGTGGAGATGGACAGACAAAGGCTCATCATGAAAAGGGCGCTCAGAATGAGAGAAGTTTTGAAGGGCTGCATGACAACCTCCGTTTCACGATTATGAGGATTGGTTGTGTCAATCGTCCGGCCTGGCTCTTCAAAGCCAGGCCGGAAAATATTCCCCAGTAGATTTCAGGACTAGTACTTCCAGGAGTGAGTATAGGAAAAGGCTCCGTCCACCGGAGACACTCCGAAGCCGACTCCCGGCCCAAACCCGAATCCCTGAAATTGCTTGACGGTTTCGTCTAACATGACGTCGACAGCGCCGGAGACAACTTTTGAGGGCGGTCCCGCTGACAGTCCTACTCCTGCCCCCCAATCATCAAAGGAGCTTAGAGGGACATTGGGGAAAAAGGCCACTTCGGCCGTTAGGCCGACGGCTGCGTTTGTGATTCCTTGTGGACCGATAAACCAGTATTTGCCCCCATTGCCACGGAAATCGGTGACGCCCATGAGTCCCACTTGGGCCCCAATGCCAACCCCTCCGCCAAACGAGATTTGATAGCCCATATAGAAATGGGAATCGTCAGCTCCTCGACCACGAACTACTGCGAATTGAGGCGACAGGCCCGCTTGAATCAACTTCTGGTCCATTGTAGCAATGGAATCCGTGCAAAAATTGTCCGTGCCGAAGATAGCATCCAATTTTCCTCGATTTTGGGGATTATTCATGGCAAGTGCAATGTGCTTTAATTCCGGAACTTTATCTTGATAAGCCTGAAGGCGGTTGGTGATTTGTGACAAAAGCTGGTTGCGATAGTTGGCGTCATTCTTAAATTGATTTTGGGCACTGTCCCTTCGTTGTTTGGCAGTGGGGAGCACCTGCTGCATGAAACCGGCTACCGCTTTTCCGGCTTTCATTGCTCCAACTGTAGCCTTGCATGCCGTGATTTTGGCAAATTGAGCTGCCTTAGCAGCCGCTTCTCTGGCTTTCGCTGCTGCAGCTTGGGCTGCTTGTTCCGCGGCTTGTTTGGCTTTCAGGGCCGCGATGCGGGTGGCTTCTGCAGCCTGTTTGGCTTTTGCCGCTGCGGCTCGTCTTGCGGCTTCCGCAGCGGCCCTGGCTCTGGCTGCCGCTTTCTTCGCGGCATCAAACAGCCCACGCGATTGGATCCCGCTATAGGTGCCAGTCGCCACCATGCTGGTGCCGTCTGGATTGAGGAGTTGCACCACGTGGACATCTAATTCGTCCGGTTCACTGCCTGGGGTGGAAATCACAATAGGAATTTCTACCTTCACCTCGTGTGTGCCTTTTTGTACTTCAATCAACAAGGCATTCCGGCGTTCGGTTCCGGGAATGAGTCGAAGCCACTCTTCTGCGGGTTCCACAGAATATTCACCGGGGTCCGCGACCACATCACTGCCATCCGTCCCGGTGAAATGCACGGTCTGGTCGAGAGTGATGGTGGTGGTTTCATCAGGCACCGAGGCCTGAGCGGGGAATATTGGGCTAAATAATGTACAGGCTACGAATACACTCAGAATTTTTTTTGATAGGGGGACTTGCATGAAATTGACCCTTCCTGTTGAGTTACGAAAGACATACATCATTGGTGTTACCTGCTGAGTCGTTCCCAGGGTGATGAGGGTTCGATGGGCTTGGAATTTTTGAAAGCCCAGAGTAGTTTCAGTAAAGAGAGGGTTGTGAGTGAATGTCAAGGGAAATGCGGGTTTTGCAGGCAAAAACGCGGGGATCTAAAAAAAACCGGCCGGGCTCTTAATGAATAGCGCTCGGCCGGTGGAATCGACCATGAAGGATTCACCAAGAAGAATATCTACATTCCTTGAGAGAGTTCTCCTTGCAGTCTGACTTCCCTAATAGTGCCAATCGGGCGGCTTCTAGGCATGACTACTTGCCGCTTGTTGGTGACTTCGGTCTGACTTTTCCTAAAAAGAATCGGCACACACCTCACCTTATTTGTTGCCCACCTTCAACTTGTTCCCGCACACATTGACTGTGATTTTGGTCAGTTCATTTCGCATCAGTGAACCCAAAATATCGTTCATGGTGAAATTCACCGCTTCCCGGACGGCGTCTTTGGCGAGCTTATCCAGATCATTTTGTGTGTTGTAGATATTTAAGTCTCCGATGGACACACGGAATTCATCGGGTTTCTCATTCCAGCTCAAACGGCAGAACCCCTGTTCATCGAAGGTTAAGGTTGGACGGGCTTTGTAGACAAATTTGACATCGGAGAGCCTGAATCCGAACCCGCCCGCATTCTCAAAGCATGGGCCTAATTGCCATTTGATCTTGATGCCATCATTCGAAATTCGACTGATGTTCTGTGTGACAGTCAATCCCTGGAAATTAAGGGTGAATTGGGGGACATCCACCCGCAAGGCAAAGCCACTGGTGACCTTGAGCCGGACACACGACAGCCGAATCCGTTTGCCGGTAATCGGATTCCTGGGGCCATACACATCCTTTTCATAGGTCTTATTGAGAAAGGTAAAATTGATGTCGAGCAACGAAGCATTTTTCACCGCGGCGGCCATCATCTGTTGGCCCTGAGGGTGTTGAGCAAGTGGCATGGGAACATTCGCCGGAGTCGTTGGCGGTGGAGCAGGGTGTGAAGAGCTTTGACCGGACCCGGCAGACGGTGCGAGAGGCCTGGGTTGGAGACGGGGAGGTATTGGAATGCCGCGGTCCTGAATGGCATCTTGAGCGGGTACCTCCTCTAGGATACCTTCACTGTTAGAGGGCTGCTCAAGTTGTGGGTGGTCTTCAGCCCAGGCCGGATTGGTCATGGTGATAAGAACAAAGAAAACGATTCCTAGCGTAAAGGCATGATGGAGAGGATGGGATAACATCTTGTGCCTCCTTTTGACTGGGGTAAGAGAGCGGTACGTTCACCTTCCGTCTTCAGGTTCGTAGAGTCTTACGGTCATGTATCAGATCTTTCGAGGCTCTTTTCCCCGGTTATCCTTCTAACTACCCACAGGTCGGAATGAGCTTTGCAGATAGTTGGTCCAGGTTCAGTTGGCTTGGCCAGCCGTTTGGTAGATTGCCTTGGCGAAAACCTCTGTTGCGCAAGTCAGAAAGATAACGGTTTTTGAGATATTGCTGACTGAAGGATCCGAGACCGTTAAAGTACACCGACGCGAGATGAGCGGGATCCAGGGCGAGTTCACCACTCGGTATTCGTGAAAGAACGATGCCATTCACCACCACTCGATCGTCATCATGATCATCCCAGGCCCAGGGAAGATGAGCGGCATTCTCCGAGCAGGTAACCGTTATGCCATTTCCACAGCCGCCTCCTTTATTGCCTTTAAAGGTTCCCCACTTATGATATATCTTTGTGGCAGAGCTGGACTGTTTGGCTTCAGCGAGTTGACCCTCCCACAGCCCGCCATTGGAAAAAATATCGACTAATCCGTAGTTGACGTGCCGGTCATTGCCGTTTTTCGGAACCTGTCCGGCAGTGCGGGCGGGGTAATAAATGATTCCGTCTTCATTTGGTTTTCCGTGAAAATCCGACGTGTAGGGGAAGGCTTTTAACCCATGACCTTTGGCCTGCTGCACGGTCAGTGGACGCAAAGAGCCCTCGTATGGCTGCAACGTGAGCCGGCCATCGACGGTCTCTCGCCCGTTCCCCAAAGGACTGCCGGAAGGAGTAAACGAATAAAAATCGTTATGATAGACCGTGACCATTCCTTCGAGTTTGCCGAACCGTGAGCCATCCTTTCTCACGATGCTCAGCAACCCTTCCAGGTCATTTTCATGCTCCTGATCCGCGGCGCTATCGGTCCAGTCGCGCGGATGGAAGAAGCCATACACAATAAACCAATGAGTACAGGATTCGACCACGGAATAATAGGCATGCCCCATGAGCGGATATCTTTTGAGGTTTTCCCAATTATCAGTGGCTACCATGTTACCGTCATAGTCAAACCGCGTGATGTAATCGGCTTGGGCATTAGTATTATCGGTGTCTTGATAGTGGATCGGTGCATGGGAAAAGGCCAATTCAAAGTCAGAAGCATTGCTGGGTGCCGGAGGACGATGATCTCGAACGATGGGCGCAATGGTTCCTGGTGTGGGGGCCACTGGTGGTCGAGGAGGAGGAAGTACTTTCGGCTGCCCTCGATGATCTCGTACGACAGGAGCCTGCTGTGCGACCGCAACCTGGATCTGCGCTGTGGAGGCCAGAAGGTTTGAAAAACCTCTGGAGCGGGTTCCGGAGATTGAACCCGGCGCATCCAACGCCTGGCCGTTCTGCAGCAACAGGACGATATGCACCACATCGGGGTCTTCACCGCTAACCGTGACCGCCAGCGGTGCCTCGATCTCCTCGCTGTGGGTCGTTGCGTGCGCGTCGAGAAACAACGTGTCTCCCCCTTCCACGTTTAGCCGGAGCCGGGAGCCGACCAACGTCTCCACTTCGTACGTGCCGGCCTCTACCATGACATCGCTCCCGTCTGACTCCAGAAAATGGACAGATTGCTCTAAGGTGATAATGGGTGCCGCCTCGGCCACGGGGTTGAGTCCCATGCAAAGAACCCATGTGCCCAGTGCTAGGGCAAAGATACTTCCCAACGAACAACCAGATAGTCTATTCATCGCAGATCCTCCTCATGCACACAAAACCATTCCAAAACTGAAATCACACGAGTGACATCCTGAGGCTGAAAGGGCGTGATCGGCCCATTGCCCTGTTCACCGTGTGCTCTGAGCCGCCGCTGTATCGCGTGCGTCCTCCTCCTTGCGTCTCTAGTGAATTATCTATGGCGCGGTTGGTGGTGGTGCTCCACCTTCCGGTGTCCCAGATTCCGTCTCCGGTTGTTCGCCTTCGACTCCGCGCTTCATGATGGTGCCTTGGATTGCCTGGTTGAAGAGGCCCGGCTTCACGGTTCCCGGGGTCGGGGAGGTCCCCAGACCTGGGTCGGCAGACAGGTTCCCGGGAGCGGTGATCTGAACGGTGAGCTCGTAGGCGTCGACCGGGACCTTGTATGGTTTGGCGCCCGTCTTTGGATTCGCCTGCACGATATAGAACTTTGGAATCCGGATTGTCCGCGTTCCGTTTCCATAATTCATAGTTTTGCCTAGGACGAGGAAGGCGCTGTCCGTGGGTTGGGTGTTCACGGCGACGTTTTGAATGATATTGGCGACCAGGACCAGTGGCTCATTGTTTCCTGGAGGGTTCATCCGCAACGGCTGCGCATTCAGCGGAATCTGCTGCCCTTCTTGGATCGGAGAGAGCGGCAGGTAGAAATGCTGGGAGTTCGCATAGAATTCCAATGCCGGAGCTTCTGATGCCTGGTAGAGCACCGCTCCGTAAAGGTCGTGCGCCACGAGACGCCGTAGGCCTACCAGGTTGACGCTGATTTGATTGAGGGCTGTGGTGCCTGTGACCACTGACCCAGGTGCCCGGTGATCCGAATAGACGACGAGATCGTCGGTTGGTGTATTGGCTGCCCCTTGATCTCTGCTCAGGGCATTACACGCGAAAGGGAGATTGGTCGAGCCATTCGTAATGGGAATTACGGAAATCTGCTGGCGCACTTGGCTATCGATAAAATCGGTCAGGTGGCCATTGAGAAAAAAATTCACCACTTGCTCAAGGGTCCCTCCTTGATTAGGATCCATGTATGGCCGATCAATTTTGGCCACGAGCTTGAGGGCCCCTTTCCCCGTTTCCCACTTATCGCAGAACATCTGAATGGTAATGGAATGGGAGATCTTTCTCGTGACGGAAGTATTAAACCATTCGCCTTTGATATTCTTTTGCACATCGTAGACTTTATAACCGACCATGTAGGGGATAGCCACATAGCGTTGATTCGGACGATCGGTATAGGTCGTCGCACTCATGTTGGGCCCATAAACGGTAAAGGATTCGACGAGGATTTTGGCGCGGATGCTTGTTTGCTGCGCCATATTGGCATTGACCGCCGCAATCGCGGTGTCGACTTGACCACGCACACCAATATTTTTCCCGTTCTTATCTCTGAGATTGGTGATTGTGAGATGGATGGGAAGTTCTTGCACCGGCGCTACTGGATCGGGCGGACCGATCGGAGGGGGTGCGCCTTGAGCTGCGGCCACGGGTGCTGAAGACGTTGTCCCTCCTGGCTGTTGGCGATGATCACGCACGATGGGTGCGGGAGTGACTTGGCTAGGAGCAGTCGTTTTGGGAGGAGCAGAAAATTTAGGCTGTCCTCGATGATCCCGGCTCATCCCGCGTTCTACGACTCCTCCCTGATCGGCGGAGACAGTTGGTTCTTCCTGGATGGTTTGAGGAGGGTCCGGGGTGTCTCCTGCCTGTGTTTGAGAGAAGGCGGTCCCTCCCGTCAACATCAATAGTGCGAGGCTCATTGCGTATAACATGCATCTGAAACGTTTGCTCTGTGGGCTGTTCATGGATTCATTCCTTTCTGCATCTCACAGGAAACTTAAGAAAATCTAAAAAGCTTCTGATTCGGACATGGGAGCCGATTGGTGCCAGCCCCCATCATGAGTTTTCTGACTGGTTCATTATTTCTCCTTGCGAAACCCTACTGAGATTTTGGCGCACTCGATTGCTCAACCGATTCAGGCTTTGCCGGAGCTGTTTCTGATGAATTCTCAGGCGCGGTTTCCGCAGGCTGCTCGCCTTCGATGCCGCGCCGCATAATGGCTCCACCTTGAAACCCCGGTGCGTACCGGCGGGGTTGTTTCGGCTGACCTTGAATCAGCGGCGCCATTTGCCCTGGGGTGATGTGGTTCTGGGGTAGTTGGCTTTGCGCGGCAGCTGTGCAGTCCCTCACATTCGAATAGGAGGTTTTTTCGAAACATTTTCCAATATTGGGCCCGCTCGTCTCGCACTCGTCGTATTTACAGTAGTCGGCCGTGCACTTCATAGCCTTGCCGGTTCCCTCTTCCTTCCCGTTCACAGTGGTCGTCCCCGATGACTTGCAGGATTGGCCACCAGGGCCCTTCGGCACGGCCAACACATTGGAAGGGGCAAGCAGGGTTAGAAGCCCCAGGAACAGAAATACTGCCGAAATACCGAACGAGAGGTGTGAGTATGGCCGGGTCATTTGTTTTGAAATGGACATGTCGTCCTCCTTTGTTTGAAAAAGCCTGTCTGCCTATGAGTCGCGAGTGAATGTGTAAAGGTTCAAGGGTTCACCATGCTACCGCGCTCCCGATGGTTGCTTCGGAACGAATGGGACCTGCTGCTTTCTGGTGTTCGATCGTTTCGGCGGCGGGGGAGGAGGAGGAGGAGGAGGTGGGGGCGGGTTCCCGAGGTCCCCTGCCTCCTCATCCATCAACTGGGCTTTGCCCATTTGAGCAGTTATAAGTAAGCGGAGTCCCTCGCGTGATGTGACGCCACTCGGTGATCCCACCACGTCGATGGCTTTTCCTTCCGGTAGCAGGAGCACGAGATGATGCTCGTTTTCGTTCACTGGTACGGAGAGTGCTACAGGTACCTTTACAGGGCCAGCGTGACCTTCTATGACGATGGGAGTTTTGCCATCCACCGGGGTGAGCTTGAGTCCCGACTTTCCTGCTAATTCAACCTGATATTCCCCCGGCCCGATGACAATAGCTTGGCCTTTCACGTCGGTGAAATGGACCGCCTGAGTCAACGACACGGTGGGTACTGCTTTCGCATCCCCAGCCAATGCGGGTGCCCCCATCAGCATGGCGAATCCAACGAGTATCAAATTGATCATGGCGATTCGTGTTCTTATGTCCATTTCGTCCACCCTTCTTGATAGCCTCACGGCTTGTCTATTCACTTTTCAGTCGTTTTTCTGCATGCCGAGTTCCTTTGCGTATCTGTCATTGGTCGAGTGACCGCTCGCTCCTATGCCGCTCTTTGCCGGGTGGGTCGTTCCCTCGCCCCTCTGGGTTCATCGTCGTGCCAGAAGCCACAGGCTCTGGGAAGCCCTATCGTATGAGCGCCGCTTTCTTGGTGCACGTGCACTCCGCCGATCCGGATGTGAAGGTGCACTCCAACGTTCCTGAGCATTTCCCGGACCCTTCCAGATCCTTGCAATCTACGGAGCCCCGGCATCCACAAAGTGTGGATCCAGGTGGACAACTGTAAGGCAGCGGGCCTGTGGGCCTGAAAGTTTTACTCTGAGGGGCTTTGGGAGCTGGTGTGATGACACCGTCTCGAACGCCACGCTCCTGCACCCCCGCAGCATCCTCCGATGAACTCGTACCAGTATTTTCCTCGGAGTACACAATCATGGGACTGAGGCACGTCAATATTCCCACGCTGATGATCATCAGTAGGAAGAGAGTATTTTTGTTTGGCCATTGTGCGGGTCGTTCCATGAAGTCCTCCTTATGCGAAGTAGTGTTTATGCTGATTACCGTGTGAGGGGGGGGCTTGCATGGGCGCTCGCGGAGCTTTCCTACCAGTCTTGGGTTGCACTGTACTGGCCCACTCGCAGGAACAATTATTGCCAGCCAGATCGCACTCCATAGTCGTAATGCAGCCACCTTTCGGTTGTTTAATACAACAGGCTCCTCTGTTTTTTAGCCGGGAACAGTCGACGAAGCCTGGACATGAACATTTGCGCCAGCCCCCATCATGAGTGTTCTGACTGGTTCATTATTTTGCCGTGCGAAACCTTACTGAGATTTCTGCTCACCTGAATGCTCAACGGATTCAGGCTGTGCCGGAGCTGATTCTGATGAATTCTCAGGCGCAGGTTGCTCACCCTCGATGCCTCTTCTCATAATAGCCCCGCTTCTTGGAGCCATCGGTGTTCTATTAAATTTCGTTGGTGGCCTCTTCAACGATACAGTGCATGTACAGGGACTCCCTGTAAGTTCACAGCTCAAGAGTATGGTGCATCCTTCGCGTATCCCTCCCTTACAGCAGTCACTGCTCTTTTTCATTTTGTCGCAATCCACGAAATTAGTGCATGTACACTTTTTGGGACCATCGATGGGGGTGTCGCATGTATATCCGAGACCACCTCCCCCCCCGCTGATCGCTCGTTCCACCACCTCCCCGGTATCTCCCTTTTCGATAACCTGTTTTTCCTTCGGTTGGGTCGGCTCTTCGGCGTGTACCATCAGCATGCCGGTCAAGTTTCCACTCAGCATCAAAATAAAAATTCCAGGCAACACCACCTTCAAACGTCGGGTTAGTGATTTCATGTGGCCACTCCTTTCATGAATGGTTATTGGTAATGATTATTGGAGAAAAGCTCTCTGCAATCCAAAAGCACCTTTTCCCCTCCTGTCACACACTAAGGTCTAAGCTCTTCTTGAAGTCTCATGTTCCTTCCTTTACTTCAACTACTTCCCCTCTTGCAGTTGGTCGTTGGTCCTGCCCAAAAGGTTCATGCTTCATCCGTGGCCAAGAAGCGGGGGCTTTGCGATATGCATGGTGTATCCCTCTGTCATCACCTTTAGCCGATTGGGCAATCTCCTTTGAGGGATTCTTCCCAAAGTGCAACTCTCAACTATTCTTCTGGCGAACCTGCTTGATGAGGTTTTTCAGATCTTTCAAGTCCAGGGCACCAGGGACCAGTTCTGTCCCGATAATGAATCCCGGAGTGCCGTTGATGCCCAACTCCCTGGCGAGCGCTCGATTGCGTTCGATGGTGGTCTGAATCGAAGGAGATTCCATGTCTCTGCGAAGTTTTTCGGTATCCAATCCGACTGCAGTTGCCATTGCTAAGATTGTTTCTTGGGTCAATTCCTCTTCCGTGGCCAGCAGCGCTTCATGAAAGACCACATGTTTGCCTTGGGCTTTTGAGGCTAAGGCGGCACGCGCGGCGAACACTGAGGCTTCTCCAAGAATGGGATAGTCTTTGTATACGACCCTCACATTGGGATCGTCGTGTTGCAGTTGAGTCACCGTGCCGGCGACCCGTTTGCAGTAGCCGCACCGGTAGTCGAAAAACTCCACCACCGTGACATCCCCCTTGAGGTTTCCGCTGACGGGTGAATTCGGATCGTTCAGCAACTCTGCCTGTTTGGTCGCGATCAGGTTTCGGACACGTTCCCGTTCCTCGGCTTCGCGTTTAGCCTGCAAGGCTTGCAGTGTTTGTTCGATGACCTCGGGATGAGCACGAATGTACTGTTCCACGACTTGTTCTACTGCCTGTTGAAAGGCCGGGTCGGACTGTGCTGGAGGAGATTCGGCGTTGGTCAAAACGGGAAGAAGTCCAAGAACCCCGCTAAGGACAAGTCCACAAGTTTTCGTTCGAATACTCATTACACGAAATGACATAGCAATCTCCTAAAGTGTGTGGATGTATTGGTTGTTCTCCTACTGTTTCTTTGCACAGATTCGGCATCTCCGGAGTAACGATTGTCGAGCCTTCGCATCAAGTTGGATACGGCCCTGTTCCAGTGTCACCCGCCCGTAAGAAGGGGCCACGTTCGAATGAAGTCTGGACATTGCCGATGAGGAGACGGCCTCCTGTTCATTCAAATCGGCATCCGTGGCCACTCGACCTTGCTGCATGACAATTCCCGTATATCGCCGAGTTGGGATGAACAAAGACCTCGTCGGATTGCCTGCACCTCGCGAAAGGACTTCCTGACCCAGACTTTCCGCGTCTAATCCCTGGCCATCGGGAAGCAGGAGTATCAGGTGCACGTGCCCCTGCTTTCCGGCTTCTTCTATGAGAAACGGGTAAGGAACTGTCAAGGATTCCGTGTGGATCAGGATTGTGGAATGCAGATTCTGTGTTTCCCCTGTCGAAGTAGAAATTAGTTGAAGCGTGTCTGGTCCTTTTGCAGCAACCAAATAGGTCCCGGATGGAATGTTCGAAGGCAGACCATCGCTGTTGAGGAACCGTACCGGTTGATCTATTTGGAGAACGGGTAATTTCCCTGAAGGTTTCGTCGGAACCGGCGATTCGGAAGATGCCAGCACGGCACCGGCCATGAGCAAAAGGTAGAGCGTGAGAGTGATTGATATGGGCCGACTGTGTCTCATGATGTTTTTCTTTTCCCGTCCTCTATCGCCATGGCCTTACGAACAAACTGAAACCTTTAGGAAACTCAGTTACTTCATATTTCGAATGATCGTTTCTTCTCTGGAGCTTCTGGTTCCTGACACGCAGCAACGGTTGGCCACCGGCTGCGGCTCCGAGCGTTTCAAAAAACATTGTCCTTGAGCGGGCCCAGGGTTTGGCTTCACGAAAGTGAAGGCCTGACAATTTCCATCTCCCGCGCAGCGAGTACGGCAGGATTCGGGACTGACTTCCATGTGTTGTGCATAGTCATTGCCAGGCCGATCGAAATCGTTCTCCAATTGAAATGGTCCCTGTAGACTCTTGAGGATATTCGAGAGGGTTTCCATGGCCTTTGCTCTCCTTTCCATATACATCTGTAGCTTTAACTGCTCAATTTCCCCCTGGCTTCCCAATCCTTCCCGATATTGTGCGGAAATATTCGATTGATCCGCCGGAAGCCGGCGGCCCTGTTGTCCGTCGCCAAACCGGACGACTCCGTGGCCTGATCAAGTTGGTAGCGTCTGGTGACACGAAAATTTCCCCTGGTCTGGATGCCGCTGACCGAACCGGTAGCCTCAAGAGCCATACCATCGGGTAGAAATACGACCACATGATGAATATCTTGGTTGTCATCCTCACGGATCAGATGCGCTTCCGGAGTCTTCACACGTTGGTCGTGTGTGGTTCGAGTGGCTTGGAGCCTGACCGTTCCGTGTTCGTGCCAAAAGACCAGTCGGGGTTCACCTTGAGTGAGGGGCTCGACCAGATACGCGCCGGGGGGAGCAACAACTGGCTTGCCATCGGGGCCACCAAAATGCAGAGCTTGGTCCAAGTGAATCAACAGATAAGTCAGCGTATCGTTTGCCAGCGTCGACGTGTCCGGTTCTCCCGCAGCCGTTGCTGACCAGGCGGTGGAGTAATAAGTTTCAAGATTGAGAAGAGTCCACACGAACAAGAGACAGGCTGCGGACAAGGGACAGGCTGCGGAAAGGATGTTCGGTAAACTCATGGATTGTCCTTTTCTTCCAACACGTATCTTTTTCCCCATATTGAACCCTTCTTCTCTGTCACTTTCCTTTTTCCTCCGGTACCGGCGGTGAGGGAGTGGTTGCCTCGCCCTCAATGCCATGCCACGAGACCGGGGCATTCTGATCGGGGAGGACCGAAGGCCTCGTCTCCCTAAGCACAGATGAGGGAGGTGTCTGTGCATAGGTCCTTGCACTGCTTAATGAATAGGGCAAGTCCGTTATACCGTGCGAGTTGTCAGCGTCTAGTGAGAAAATTCTTGATGTCCGCGCTACCTGCCCATTCGGAAACGCTGTTTCTGAGGCGGTGACAACCTACTGCATCGCCTTACCTCCACGGCTGAACCCCCGTGATAATTGTTGCCCAAGCGCATCTGGCTTCGCACGTGGATCCTGCACCTTTTCCGCAGTGTGCCTCACTTCCTATTATAGCCGTTGAGCATGTATCTTCAGTCATGGTGCCCTCAGAAGTTACACATCTACAGCTCAAACTGGTCGCTCCCTGACCGCCTCCACTCCCCCCGGCAATTCGTGCCGTTACTTGATTGTTCGGTCCTGGTTCGAGCACGTAGCCCGGCTGCGCTACAATTTTGTTTCCTTGCCGAACAAATCCCTGCCGTGTTTTTGGAGGCGGTTGCACTTGCTCGAATTGTGCATCAGGAGTCGCCATACGCGGCACCGCACGATCTTGTACCTCTTGATCGGTCTGGGCTGAGGATGTGGACGGCTCCCCAGCCTGCACGGAGATTGTGACGCCGAGTCCGAGTGCTAATGCGAGAGCCGCCGAACCGAATGCTGCAAGACGAGTGGTAGACCGTTTCATAAATCCCTCCTGTTGGTTGTGGATTGAGTTGCTGTGTCTGTCTTCCTCATTTCTCATTTCCCGTGCGTTTGATCAATTCCTTATAGGCCATTCAGATCCAACGCCCCCGGCACGAGTTCTGTGCTGAGGATGAACCCAGGTGTGACGCTGATACCGAGGTCCTTCTCGAACGCCCGATTGCGGTCGATTGATAAGGTTTTTCTGTTTTGGAAGGATGTAATGAAAAATACGAGTGGGACTTCATTTGTTCTTCTCTTTCCCGAATTCCTTGTTCACAGGTTAAGGTGATATGGGCTGTGTAGTGGTATGTCGAAAAAGATATATAAAAGGTTCAATGACGCGAAGTCGTTGGGAAATAAAGGAGAGAGTAAAGAAGTTGGAAGGGCAAGCAAGAGGGAAGGGCTTGCTCTCGAATGCCCGGGAGAGGAAAGAGAATCGGGTTAACAGTTCAGGAGGATCGCATCCGTGGCGGTACCGCCCAAAGGGATAAAAGGGACGGTGGAGGAGATGGAGGATCCAGGTTGGAAACCGGCCATGTTCCATGGGACGTGAACCCTTTCATTTCTGATTGCTGGAGAACGGTACTCCGAATCAAGAATAACCGCAATATCCGCATTTCTTTTCGGGGAGAATTCGGGCTTGAGGCTCTTTCAGATGTGAATAGACATGAGGGGAATTTCATGAATCCTGGTTGGAGGAACTGTGGCATGGGTTTACGTTAAAGGGTTGCGACTCGCAGGAAAGATAGGTCTCACAGTTTAGCGGGGCGGAAGGAGGGGATCCTCCTTCCGCTCACTTTTCATCTGATTTCAGAGGGGGCTCCTTGGAGCTATACAATCATCAGGGACCCTACACTTACTGTTGCTTGGAAAGGCGGATACCTACGCCTGCTTTTAACGCAATGTCCACGGGTGAAATGCTTTTGCCCGCCCCTACACTGACGGCAAATCCTTGAAAGTGGTCTAAAAAGAATTTGGGGGAGGTCAAGTCCCATTTCGGTTTGAAGGGGGCTTCGATCCGAAGTGGAAAGTCAAAGAAGACGTCCAGGCCGGCGTCCATGACTTTGGCCAGCTTGGGGTGAGGGAAGGGAAATCCGACCCCGGCTCCTAGGAACCATCCGCCGACGTCAACCGGATTGACTCGTGGAAAGATGCCGACTGAGACTCCGCCGCCGCCACCCACATTCGTTTTCACCATTGCGGCCAGATCCAAGTACCAATGAGGTTGGTTTACGAAATCGAACGCATAGCTCGCGCCCAATTCGCCTCCTCCGATTTTCGCCAAATTTCCTCCGATGCCGATGTTTGCTGAGGCCACGGAACCTCGAGAACGGACACCGGAACTATTCGCGTTTTGTGATTCGTTCAAAGCTGCCCGTAACGGAGCTCCGACCATCTTTTCAAATGTGTTTTGGACTGTGGCCGCAGGTTTTTCGCATATGAGGTTTGGATCCATCATTTGATTGACCGCACGGGCATTTTTGGGATCTGCAAGAGTCAATCCGGCGTTAATCGCTTGTTGAATGGCCGGTCCCTGTTGTTGTTTGATGGTGTTGATGGCCTGTCTGAGCGCGTTCTGTGCTTGATCAAGTTTCAGCGCTTTTTCGAGGACGGTCATGATCGGTCCTAAAATTCTGGCTTGCACTTCTGCCGCCACACGTGAAGCGGTGAGGCCGGCCTTGCACACCGCTTTGGCGGCAATCAGGGCACCTTGCGCCGCCTGTTTGGCCACCCATTCCGCTTTTCTCTTGGCTTCCAACGCCGCTTTTTGAGCGAACTGTCCTGCGCTCTGTCCGGTCTGTTGGATGCCCTTCCCGATTTGCTGGGTTGTGCGTTTGGCGCCTTGTCCTACCCGATTGACCGTACTTTTGGCGCGGTTCACCGTTTTCCTCGCCCCTTTGGCAATATTTTGAAAGAGTCCCCGTTGATGAATTCCGCTATAGGTTCCTAAAGCCTGCAAGCTTTCTCCAGTGGGAGCCATTAGGACGATAAAATGTAGATCAGCTTCTTCTTCGGCATCACCTGGTAAAGACAGCGCTACTGAGGTGTCCAGAGCCCCATCATTTTTGTCTTGTTGGGCTTCCAAAAGGAGGCCCTCCCCTTTTTCAGGAGTCATCAACCGAATCCCTTCCCCCGCACTCTCCACGGTATAGGTCCCTGGCTGCACCTCAAGGCCATTCCCATCAGGGCTAAGAAAATGCACCGACTTTTCCAGATAGATTTTCATCGGATCAGTGATCAGGGATTGCGGATCAACTGTGCGGGAGCGGATGCCGCTATACGTGCCTTCAGCTTCATAGACAAGCCCGCTTGGTAAGAACAGTGCCAGTACGTGCTGGTCCGAGAAATCTCCCTCCGGCATCCCGGGAACTGAGACGGCCACGGGTTCAGTCAGGTCCTGATTATGCGTGTCCAAGGTAATGGCCAATTGGATGGGTGATTTTCCATCTTGGGGACTGACTTGCAGGCTGTCAGCCAAGGGGGCTATCTCATAGCTGCCAGGCTGGAGTTGTACATTGTCTCCACTCAAGGTGGCAAAGTACGCGGGCTTTTCCAATTCGATAGTTCGGTTATTCAGGGAGTCATTCGCTCGCGCGCTGGTATTTAAGTCCATCATTGTCGCCGCCGTGAGATATATCACCAGGGCTATAGATTGTTGCATTCGGGAGAATCGCATGATCGCACCTCCGTTCTATAATGAGTAATCAATGATGTTGTTGTCTTTGTCAGTCGAATGAAAAATGAAAATGGTTCATCTCTGATGAGAGCTCATCACAGTGACCATTACTGGCGCCCGGTTGTAAGGGAAGGGGGGATCTTATCGAATAGGCGTGGGGTAATCCAGTCTGGTGCGCTGGGGGAGAATTTGGACGATGGAATGTGGAGACGAAAAGAAAATGGCGAATATCCGAAAATTGGTTATAGCCGGCTATGCGCAGCGCTGACGTAGGCAGATGTCATGTGGTGTATGGACAGGCCAGGAATGGTGAGGTGATGGGCAAATCCGTTCAGTGTTGAAAATGATGGTGAAGGGCTTTGCCCCAGTAGGAGTCAGGCGCAGCCTGCCAGGCCTGTTCATGGAGCCATTGCAAGCTGGCGCGGTCGCGTACCAGATGACAGAGTTCTTTTTGCGTGAGGGTGTGCGGGCCATGTTGAAAGCATCGTTTGCGGAGCGCGAGGATCATTTCCTGTTTTTTGCCACCTCGATGGGCATGAGCCATGGCTTGATGCACCTGATTCAGCACCGGGTCCAGGATAGCCTGTATGGCGGGAGAAGATCGTTCAGTGTACGTCTCCAATTGAGGATAGGTCCTGGCATAGACATCATCCAGCAATGGTGAGCCATGACGTTCCTCAGGAACTTGTAAGAATCCCCAGCGCTTCAGTCGTTCACCTGGTCCCACCCGACTGAGAAAGACGGAGGTGGGTGCGGCAAACACGAGTGGTCCTGCGACCGGGAGGGACCAGAAAAAAAACATTTGATCAAGCCAGAAGGCGAATGCGGCCCAGGCTCCGGCAATCAGCGTCCCCGGTGCTTGATTCAAAATGGCAGCTGACCAGCGAGTTTCGTCTGTCCGATTCTGTCCGGCCCAACGCAACGTTGTGTTGAACAGTGCTTCCAACACAAAACGGGTATGGGCCAACATGCGGATGGGCGCCAGGAGGGTGGACACCACTATTTCCAACACGACACTGAACAGGAGACGAATAATTCCACCGTGCTGCTTTCCCCGTCGACATCGGATGACATCGATCACCGCAAGAAATTTTGGCAGAAAGAGCAGAAACAATGTGCTGCTGGCCAGAATGATTGCCCATTCCGGATTCCATTGTGGCCAAAGCGGAAACAGGCTATGAGGTTCCGGAAAATAATTAATCGGATACAGCACCAGCCGTGCGGCTTCAATCGTTGTCAACACCAAAAAAACTAACCATAACGGGGAGGCCAGGTAGGACATAATTCCGTTCAAAAAGGCCATTCGATGAGCAGGCCGCAACCCAGGTTCAAACAGCATGAGCCAGAGATGCTGTAAATTGCCCTTGGCCCAGCGTTTATCGCGTTGCAGGTCATCCACCAGCGTGGGAGGGGATTCTTCATAGCTGTGAAACAGATCCGGTTCCAGCCAGACTTCATACCCGCCACGCCCCATAAATGCCGCTTCCACAAAATCGTGGCTGAGGATCGAGCCGTGAAAAAGCCCCGGTCCGGGAAGGCGCTTCAGTCCGCCATGCTCCATAAACGCCCGTGTGCGAATAATGGCGTTATGGCCCCAGTAGACCGCTTCACCAAGTTGCAGAGAGGCGAGTCCTGTCGTAAACAATGGGCCGTAGACGTGATTGGCGAATTGCTGGACCCGTGCAAACATCGAACGGGCATTGATCAAGGTGGGGCTGGTTTGCAGAATGCCTGTTCGAGGTTCAGCCTGCATGAGTTGCACCATCGTGACCAGGGTGGATCCACCCATGAGACTATCCGCATCGAGAACGATCATATACTCATAGCCGCTACCCCAACGGCGAAGAAAGTCGGCAATATTGCCGCTTTTATAATGTTGGTTCAGAGACCGGCGCCGATAAAAGAGATGTCCGCCCGCTCCCAATTCCTGACATAACCGGTGCCAGGCGGCTTGTTCAGCCAACCAGACATCCGGGTTGCGGCTGTCGGAAAGAATAAAAAAATCAAAATGGTCTATATGTCCGGTCTTTTGCAATGATCGATACATCGCGCGAATCCCGCCGAATGTCCGCTGAATGGGTTCGTGGTAGATCGGCATGACCACGGCTGTCCGTGATAGGGGTTGGGTCTGTAACTCCGCAGCGGTATGGCGTCCCAGTGGGGACAATCGATCACCGCCGAAACACCGGAGGACAAAGCCGAACATGCCAATCCAAAATCCAACTGAAATCCAGACGAATAGCACAAAAAACAGGGTGATAATCGCGATCTCCAGCATATTCCCACCGTGATAGGGAAGGATGGCGGTCATATAGAAAGAGGCCACACATGATTGGGCGAGAACTAAAAGCGTCAGTAGGGCGCGTCGGAGACCTGCGGCCATTCTCCAGCTCAGTTGTCTGGGGGTCGCGAGTGGACGTTGGGCCTCGTCGAATGTGCCTTCACCAATTTTCATGGTTTAAAACTCATGCTGCCGCGTGTGATGGGTGGAGCGGTGGTTGGAAGATCAGGATTTTGAATCGCAAAGTGGTCATGCACTCTCGTCATCACAAATTGCAGTGGATCTTTCTGCTCTGAAGCCAGTCCGGCCTCAACCAAGGTCAGAGCCTGCAGCATGACGTCGCGGGTTAATTCCACTCCCATAGCCGAGAGATAATCGCAGACCCGTGAGAGGCTGTGTTCGGCAAGCGATCGGGCCATTATTCTTTTTCTTGTGCCAGAATGTGATTATTCGTTGGAAGACGGTAGGTCCAGGTTTCGGTTAAGGTCGTCGAATCGGTCTTGAGAAATGCTCGCACATGAAGGGGCTTTTTGTCCGCAGGTTTTGCCAGGATAGACAATCGCCATCCTTGTATCTCCTCATGGTATTCCACAAAGTGCTCAAAAATCTCGCTATTGTCCAATGCGGTGACCTGCCCGTTGATGGGAGCATTGGCAGGCAGTTTGCTCAGTGGGCCGCCAGCAAAATCGATAATGATACGATACGCCTGGGGAACCTTTCCTCCCCCGATAAGATTGCCATCTCCGATAAAGGTGTTGACCACGGCTCCCATCGGATTTTGAGAGATATTGGCTTTCCCAAAGCCCACATCATAGGCCAGCGCTACAGGCGTATCGCGCGTCACGGGCGCTTGGGGTGTCCAAAACGCGACGATGTTGTCATTGGTTTCATCGGCGGTGGGCAGTTGGACGAGCACCACTTTCCCTTGCCCCCAGTCACCCTGTGGTTCTACCCAGGCGCTTGGACGTTGTTCATAATGAGCGCCAAGATCTTCGTAACCTGAAAATTTTCCCTCACGTTGCAGCAAACCGAATCCTTTTACATTGTCCGTGCTAAAAAAATCCATTTCTAGGTTGGCGGGATTCAGCAAGGGGCGCCACAGCCACTCACTGGTGAGGCCATCATGAATCTGTAATCCGTCCGAATCATGCACTTCCCGTCGCCATTCTCCCCTGGGGCGTGGTGTATTCTCTCCGTAAAAGAACATGCTGGTCAGGGGGGCCATGCCCAATAACTGAATAGGCTTTCTGGGGAAGAGTTCGGTACGCACTTTGATCTTCGTTTGGCTGCCGGGAACAATGGTGAACTGATAGGCCCCGGTGAGACTGTCGCTGTCCAGTAACCCATAGACCACCATTTCTTTGGCATCTGGAGACGGGCGCACCAGCCAGAACTCCGTGAATGCCGGAAATACCTCCCCGCTGGGCAGTCCCGTATCAACGGCCAGGCCTCGTCCTGATATCCCAAACGTGTTTTCCTTTCCGACGCCGCGAAAATAACTTGCCCCCGCGAATACCATAAACTGATTTTGCTCATTTTTGCTTTTTAAGGGGAAGGTCAATTTGAACCCGGCAAACCCCACATCGGCCGGCACTCGTTTTTCTACTTCGGGGTCGGAAAAGACAAAGTCGGTTTTTTTAAAGAGCAGTGGCCGTGGGCCTTCGGCTTCGATGACATTCACAGTCACCGGGTGGGTGTAATACAACCCCGGGGCAATGAACATGACTTGAAAATTTGATTGACTCTCTTTCCACAGACTGCGGTCAGGATTGAACCGGATTCCCTGATACGCTTCATAGGAAATTTCACGCATAAATTTTGGGACAGGTTGAGGAGCTTCATATGGTTTGTCCGCTAAGATTTTCGCTTTCTGCACCACCTGATCGAACGTGAAACCTGCTGCAACATGCAGGGGGAACATCATGACTATCGCGACAATACCAGCAACCAATATTCTCATCACTGACGCTCCTGTTTATAAAGATGATAAAAATGCAACAGCCAATATAAAATATCCCATTGAGTCACGTCCTTTTAAGGCCTGCTCGGTGGGGAAGGAAATTCTGAGTGAGGGGATGGTCCACCTACTTAAACTGTGATCGGCGGCATATTGTACTACATGGGAGTATGAAAAACTGAGGGGATGAGGGGAATTTCCTGGAAGACACTCACTGGACAGAGAACCTGTTCTCCTTCTTTCCCGGGGTTGGTCGACAGAAAACCCCTTTGAGACGCTAGCAGTTAAAGATCTGGTCCTGGTCGGTGTAGGTAACACGTCGATTGAATTCCTGCCTTGGTTGGCTGATGGAAGCGTATATTCCTGTAAGGAAAGTTGCTCAATATTATAGCATATTGGGATCTGATATCTATCTGGTTCTCTGCTGTTTCTCAAAGGTTTGTTACCCATCCATAAACAAACTTTTTAATGTTATCGATTGGCATCCTCGATTGGAAGAAGAATCCGTTCACCATCCCATCGTGCTCTTCACATTTGTGGGAAAAGGCCTAGGTGCAGTGAGCTCTCCAGAGTCTTCCATGCCACTCAGGACGAGTCTGCGGGATCAGCAGCCAAGGAGCGGTGCGTATCCTTGTGTGCCTAGGGAGAGTGGTTGAAGGTGAAGCTGGTGTCTGCCCTCATGGTGGCTAGTTTGAGATCATGGACATTGCCCTTGCCCTTGAGTGAAGAAAGCGCTGTTGGGGACCTTGATCGCGTTATCGCTTTGGCGACACCAGGGGTCGGTGGGTTGAATGGTCGGGCGGGCAGTTCCTGGTTCGAACCACACATGGACGGTCCAGAATCTTCCGTGCTTGATATCGAAACTTTTTGTTTTCAAGTGTTCTTTGGCAATGCCGATGCATCCGCTCCGGTCGATGTTCTTGCCGTCTTGCACTGCTGATTTTTTTAGATCATCGTCAGTTGCGCAGGAAAACCCACCATCACCGGGTGAGTGATGGTAGCCCGCCTCATGAATCAGCCACGCATCGGCTGGGATTTCTGGGATTGTAGTAGGTGGTGCTTCCCCGTCGCGATCAAAGGCAAAGGTATACCCCATCCCAATAATCTTCCAATCGTCCTGCTTCTTTCCGTCCTTATGAAAGAACAGTAAGGTTGGATCGGTCAGCGAACCTGAGGCATTGTCTACCGGGTTCGGCCATTTGCCCTGAATCATTGTGATTCCGAAGCCTTGTAATTCCCCGTGATTGGTCGCCAACATTCCCGACGGGTGCGCATCAAAGTAATGGGGATCTTTGGCCTTTTGTGCGGCATTGAAGTTTGGGTACTTTCCGGTAACTGTTTTTGCAGCTTGTCCGAGTGTGCTGTTTTCTGCTTCGACATGAATCGTGCCTCCACATGAAGATCGAACGTCTTCTGCGGGCCTGGAACTAGACAGAAGGTCATCGGGAGTCTTTGGGCAATCGGGATCGTTGGGGCATGCGGCCACATTGCACTTGCCATCGGCTCCGCACGGAACAGTCGTCGTTCCTGTTTTGGGATCTTTTGTCGACAAAGCGGCTAGAACATGTTGACTGGGCCCCACGGCAAGAGAAAAGAGCATTCCCGTTATCGAGATCACAAGAACAATGAGCTTCGGCTGAATTTGCTCTTTCATCGGTCTCTCCCTTTTTTATCTAGAAAATTCTAGAATTCTTTTAATCTCTTTTTCGCAGGGGAACCTCCGTCGTTCCGTTTGGAGTTTAGGTATTTACTGGTGTTGGAACCAGCGGGTGATGCGCAGGTCTTCCCCGGCGGTTTTGACGAAGTAGGTGGTGGGAAGTAATTCCTGTTGCTGGTTTTGTGAAGTTTGGAAGGCAAAGGGAAATGAACCTGGATGTGCCCCGGAATACCCGTTGGGAATAATGGCGGGTTCGCTGACGGCTTGCGGTTTTTCCGCCGGGTTTCGTTCGCGGCCGGTAATGGTCGTCAGAATCTGTTCAATATCCTGGCGCGGTGCGCGGGAGGCCACCACAAAGACGGTTTCAATGCCCTTGAATTGATCCAGGCTGAACCAATTGGTTCCTTCCGGCAGAATGTGTTGTTCCCCGGCTTTGACCGGGTTGGCGAACGGGCTGGAAGCCGAGGGGAATAGACCCTGCGCCCAGGCCGAGCCGTCCACTGTGATCACATAGATGTAGCAATCGGTATTCGCGCGGAACATGACACGAAATTTATCACCGGACTGCGGATTGCCTCTCCCATCCAGAAGAATGTCCCCGTCCTTGATGGGCAGGTAGGATTGCACGCCATTCACCAGATTTTTTTTGACCAGCAACACATCTAGGCTGATCGGGGCGGCGGCGGGGTTTGCCGTTTCGGGCTGAGCCGTCGGGTGACCGAGTGAACCTTCGGGTTTATTTGGATAGGCGGGTGCGGATGTCATTCCTGCATGGCCATAAGGCGTCGGAGAGAATTGCCCTTGCTGGTTCTCCGGGTAGGAGGTATTCGGATACGGTTGGCCTTGGTCGGGATATTGAGGCTGATTCGGATAGGGCGCCTGATTCGAGTACGGGTTCTGATTTGGATAGGCATTGGGCTGTTGGCCTTGCTGCGGATATTGATTGTGAGGATAAGAGGAATATCCGGGGACCGAGGCTTGTTGATTGGGATAGACGGGATTGTTCGAATTGAGATTTTCTTGTTGCCCTTGGTTCGGGTACTGGTTATTCGGGTAGGGAATATTCCCGCTGTATGGCGGCTGCTGATTTTGATAGGGATCATAGGCTTGTTGAGAGGAGTCCTGCGAGGTGGGATATCCTTGTGCCGTCTGGTAATCCTGATTGGGATACCCGGTTTGTTGATACCCGCCAGTTTGTCCGTACGGATTGGCAATGATGCCTTGCGGCATCATCGGATTGGTCCGCTGTTGAAGCGACACCATCAGGTTTTCCATGTTTTGTTCATGGGTGTCCCCGTAGTTGTTGAACGCTGTTCTCAAGAGGTTGGCCCCGAACTCTACGAGTGGGGGAATTAAAAACGGGAGCGCCATACAACCGCTGAAGAGAAGGCTGATGACCAGGAGCAGCCAGGGACGTGGTGTGGGGGATTTAGACATGGGAGGTCTTTACTACTAATTGATCGGCAGTCATTTCCTGTCGTCCGAATTACTCGTGGCGGAACCAGCGGGTGAGCCGAAGATCCTGCCCGGCCTTTTGCGCCAGATAACTTGTGGGAATAATGGTGTGATCCTGTCCGGACCCTTCGGAGAGGCCGAACGGTTTGGCGCTCGGCCGGGTTCCTCCGACCCCATAGGGCACCATGGCCACCTTTGTCACCTGTTGGGGACTTTCAGATGCCGGACGCTCATGTCCGGTGATGCTTTGAAGGATTTCCTCGATATCCTGCCGTTTGTCTTGCGACACGACGAAGAAGATGGTTTCAATCCCCTTGAATTGATCCAGGCTAAACCAGTTGTTGCCTTCGGGAAGAACATATTGCTCACCCGCTTTCACCGGATTGGCCAAGGGGGAAGTGGGCGGTGGAAAGATGCCTTGCGCCCAGCCTGAACCGTCAATGGCGATGACGTACACATGGCCATCGCTGTTGGGCCGGAACATGATCCGGAATTTGTCACCCGCCGCCGCATTCCCGCGCCCGTCTCGCAAGAGGTCGCCGTCTTGAATCGGCAGGACCACCGGGGCTCCGTTCCGTATGGTTTTCTTTACCATGACGACATCCAACCCGATCGGAGTTCCGGTCTCTTGGGTTTGGATTCCTGTCTCCGTTCCTATCTGCGTATTGGGGTCTTGCGGATACGTGTGTTGGGCATAAGGATCCTGCTCTGGATAGCCCGAAGCATTTGGATCTTGAGGATATCCTTGTTGAGCGTAGGGATCAGATGGATAGCCTTGAGCATTTGGATCTGAGGGATATGCTTGTTGGCCATAGGGGTCGTAGCCCTGGCCCTGAGCATTTTGATCATTGGTATAGGGCTGTCCTGGTTGCGCCACATTATGAGGATCGTAGCCGTAGGGTTGGTTTTGTGGATAGCTGGTCTGGTAGGCCTGCGGGTTTATCTGTTGGTCGCAAGGGGTTGAGGGAAAGGTGGCGTGAGGAAGCTGACCCGGTACTCCACGCGATTGGACATCATTTGGATAATTCGGATCAAATCCGTCTTGCGGGACCCCACCATCGAATGGTTGGGATTCGCCAAACCCCGTGCTGGAATCTCCGGGAAATTGCCCAGGGTGAAACCCTTGTTGGTCTCCAATGGGGAGCCCGGTATTGGGATCAAACTGAATAGGCAGGCCGGTGTTCGGGTCGGTTTGAATGGGAAGACCCGTATAGGGATCGACCTGTACCGGAAGGCCCGTGTTGGGATCAATAGGTTGTCCTTGCTGGAATCCAGGGTCGACGAATTCCTGGTCGGATGTCTTCTTCTTTTTTTTCTTTTTCGGTGTGACGAGTTTTGTGAGGAGCGTGTTCAACTTGCCTGTGTACTGTTGGCTGTAATTCGCGGCAGCGGTTGCCAACAACGTGCCGCCGATATTGGCCAACGGATTGAGAATGGCCTGTTTTGCAAACGACGCCATCGGACTTTCGGTAAATTGCGCGCCGCCGGGTTGGCAGGGAATGTTTTGAGAAAGTCCGCCTTGTCCATTGGGGGTGGCGCAGGAGACCAGCATGGCTGAGACCAGGACGGTGGCGATGATGGATCGGGTCTGTGTCTTCATAAATAATGATACCTCTATTCGTGACGGAACCATCGAGTGACTCGTAAAGCCTCACCGGCTTTTTGAGTGAAATAGGTGGTAGGCATCAAGCCCTGGTCTGATGAGCTGTCCTGGCCAAGGGTAAATGGCGTAGTGCTTTGTTGGCGACGATGGAAACCTGCCGGAATGATCGGCGCTTCCGTGACTTGTTGGGGTGTGGCTGCGGGATGGCGTTCCCGTCCGCCAATACTCGCCAGGATATCCTCGATATCTTGGCGTTTGTCCGGTGAGGCCACAAAGAAGACTGTTTCAATTCCTTTGAATTGATCCAAACTGAACCAATTATTGTTGTCGGGGATGACGTATTGTTGTCCCTTCTTGACGGGATTGGCGAAGGGCGACGTGAGCGAGGGAAAGATTCCCTGTGCCCAGGCGGATCCGTCAATGGCAATGACATAGACATAGCAATCCGTATTCGCCCGGAACATGATCCGGAATTTGTCACCGGCCTTCGCGTTCCCACGTCCGTCTTTCAGGATATCACCATCTTGAATTGGCAAAAGTGTTTCGGCTCCATTGACGAAGGTTTTTTTGACGAGGGCGACGTCAAGTTGGAGCCCTTCGACGAGCTGAATCGCGGGTGGCGTTGGTGCTTGCACGCTCGGGTTGGAAGGATACTGAGGGGTTGCGGGTTGAGCATATGCCGGTTGTTGCAGCGGAGGTGGAGAGGTGACCTGGGGTTGATACGGGTCATACCCGCCTTGCGGCGAGGGTGGAGCCGGCTGCCCAGGGTATCCCCCTCCACCATATTGATAGGAGGGGTCTTGTCCTCCTTGTTGCGGATAAGGGGACGCTGGATAACCGGAGCTGCCAATATTGGGATTGTTTGGCGGGTACCCTCCCTGTGCCTGACCGTATTGATTGGGATTGCCAGACGGATAATTGCCATAACCGGCATCGGCGGGGTATCCCTGGTTTAGATTTTGGCCATAGGGTTGGCCTTGGGGATACCCCTGGTTTGGATATTGGCCATAGCCCCCACCTTGTTGCCCTGTCTGTGGATATGCGCCGTAATTGGGATCGGTTGGATAGGCTCCCTGATTTTGCCCATAGCCCCCACCCGAGGGATAGCCCTGGTTGGAATTGTAAGGGTCATAGGAGCCTTGACCCTGCGAATAGGCATTGGGATCGCCAGAGGGATACCCGCCATAATTGGGATCGCTCGGATAGCTGGATCCAGGGGTTTGCCCACCATACCCACCCTGCTGCATTCCCTGATCATATCCCGGATTTTGTCCGTACTGATTCCCTCCATATTGGTTGCCATAGTTAGGGTCGGTTGTGCCATAGGGAGCGTTCGGGTCATAAGGATTCTGACCACCGACTGCATTGGGGTTATAGGGGTTTCCTGGTGTGATTCCCTGAATAAACGGTTGATTACCCACTCCCGGTTGACGCAGGGACTGGAGTAATTGGCCTAACTGTTGTTCATATTTATTGGTGTAATTGATCGCCGCTTTCGCCAGGAGATCTTTTCCAAAGTCGAGAGCTTTATCAAGAAAGGCGGCATGTCCGGACCCTGGGAACATTAGTAATAGACTCAAGACAGCCGTTACCGCCCCCCTTGTTACGCCATGGGGACCCAAGAAAACCTGTCGGTTCGATGGTGGCATGGGTTGTTCCAATCGGTCTCAATAATTCGATTTTATTCTAGATTCTGCTGAAAGAAAGGGCAAATTCGCCATTTCACGCTGCACCTTTCTGGACGACCCTGTTGTCGGGAAGTCAGTCGAGAGGAACACCAGAAAGGTTCAAGGGTGCAGGTACGCTGCTGTGTTGATGAGGTCTGTATGGGCGTTGAGAGCGGATAGGATGGATTCAGAGGAATCGGTCTCTTTTGGTTCAAATCCGAGCGTATACAAGCCTTCAGATGTTGGGCCGCTTATTATTTGCCCGCCTAGGCCCTGCACCAGGCGACGGATATGGATTTCTTGGGCCGTTTCGACGAATGTGACCTGAATCTTGATGAGGGGAATTACTGGAGTTCCCTGTGGAACGCCTCGTTCAATGATTGGACCGGAACCAGGGCCAACCTGCCCATCCGGCCCTCCGAGGACTGCAAGCAGGATGACCGCCTGTCCGACAATCAATAGGCTGGCAAGGGCCGGAGCCCATCGGACCTCGAATAGGGAACGAACGCTTCTTTCAATTGATTCCAACCAGGAGGTCTCGGTTCCTATGCGAATGTCCTTTGGCGCCGTTTGGGTTTCCTGGTGAATACGGCTCATGACCTTGGCAAAAGCCGCTGGTGAAGGCCCTGGACGTTTTTCGATGGCGGTTTTGATTGCGGTGTGCATGATCTTTATCTCCTGAAGCTCCTGCTGGCAGGCAGCGCATGATTGCAAATGATGGTCCACCTCTTGGCGCTCGTCGGGAGTCAGCGTGTGGCTCACATAGCCCGGGAGGAGGGTGGCTTCGGTATGTATCGGTTGTTCAGGTTCCATCTCGTTTACATAATCTCCTTCGTCACTCCCTGGTGCTGGAGATTTTTTTTGAGCTGCTGCTTAGCATAGTACACACGGGTTTTCACAGTATTGACCGGAATGTGTAAGAGCTCCGCAATTTCGGGATACGACAATTCTTCGTAAAAGGCCATGTGGAGAATTTCCCGGTGATCAGGTGATAACGTGGTGATGGCTTGATTGGTCAGCGCGGCCATCCGGTTTTGTTGGGCGTCTTCCAAGGGGTTATGTCCTGATTCGGCTGTTTCCACGATGTCGTCCAGTGGGGTCCCACCCCGTTGCTGACTGGTGATCTTGCGCAGGGCGTCCACGGCTTTATGATGAGCAATCCCAAAAATCCAGGTGGAGACTTTGGATTGTCCTTGAAAGGTCTGGAGGCTTTTCCATATGGCCAGCATCACTTCCACTAAAGTTTCCTCAGCTAATGTCGCCTCATTCATGATCGTCATGAGGTACTGAAAGACTCGTTTCTCATAGCGCTGATAAAGGGCGGCAAAGGCTTCCTCATTGTTCGGGACACAGGCTTTAAGCAAGTCCGAATCCGTGAGGTCTTGCCAGTTGGTCGAGCTCATGGGGCTAGCGGTTCAATTTCAGAGGGAAATCCAGCTGGTACGCTCCCCTGGGGGAGGCAGTAAGCGACTATGGCTGTGTCAGTTGGCTCTCTAGCATAGGGGAGAAGGGTTGAGAAGACAATAGGGGAAAGCCTAATGGATGACCTCCAAAGTTTTTCAGCTCGGACGCTGATCATGCGCCCCTCTATTTAGACGAGAGGCATTCAGCATGGGTGAATGGCCAGTGAGTGTGCACTTACATCTCGCTTGAACCTTTTTAGGGAAGGCGCAGACATACTACACAACAAAAGGTTGAGAGATGAAACAACAACCGATAGACTATTTAACCATTACCGGCAGAATTGATAAGAGGTTCATCATGAAAATGCGCCCGAGCTTTCCCACCCTGGTTCTACTCCTGATTGTCGGCATGTTCCTCGGACACACGTTGATGGCGACCCTGCCAGCGGCTTTCGGGGCAGGCGCGCCTTCCGTTCGGAGAGCCCTCTTGATCGGGATTGGGAAGTATCAGGTATTGCCACGGCTCCCGGGCTCAAAAAATGATATTGATTTGGTGCATCAGGTCCTGGTGTCCCGTTACGGGTTTTCCGAACAGGATATCCACACGGTTATGGATGAAGCGGCAACCCGGGAGGGGATGCTGGCGGCTTTCAATCGGATCGTTAAAGAAGCGGGTCCCAATGATGTGGTCTACATTCATTATTCAGGGCATGGATCGCAAGTCCAGGATCTGAATGGGGATGAACCAGATGATCAACTGGATGAGACGATTGTTCCGGCCGATGGTCGGACCGAAGGTGTCCCCGATATTACCGATGATGAGTTGGAAGAGATTCTTTCCCGCCTGAAAACGCCCAAGGCGGTGGTCGTACTCGATTCCTGCCATTCCGGGACGGCCACAAGGGGCTTAGAAGTGCGTGTGCGATCTGTTCCGAAGGACAACCGGGTCACCCTCTATAAAAAAGGTGGAGTGACTACCAGGGCCATTGTGCCGGTGAATCTTCATCCGTATGTGCTATTCAGTGGAGCGGCTTCCCATGAAGAGGCCTTGGATGGGCCAGTGGACGGCCGATACCATGGATTTTTTACGCATTCTCTTTTTAAGAGTTTGCAATCCGCTCCCATGGGTGCGTCAACCAGTGAGATTTTTTCCGGAGCCAAACAGGAGCTGAAGCGGATTCAAAATCAATTCGGGCGGACCAGCATGCCCGAACCTCAGTTAGAAGCCTCCACAGAGCGGATTGCACTGCCATTTTTTGCTGCTTTCGGCGAAGAGAGCGCCATCGCTAAAGCTCAGACCGATTCCGCCCGTCGTTCCTGGGTGGCGGTGCAACCGCAAACAGGGGATCAGGTGATGTTAGTTAACGCCCTGTCGCTCGGAGCTGATCCCGGTTCGGTGTGGGGGATTTACCCGGAAGGAGAAACGGCATTTGAGCCGGCCAAAGCCCAGGCGTTTGCGGTGGTCAAGGCGGTGAAGAATCAGGATGCGGTGGCGATGATTTCACCCAAACGCGCCAAGGTGTCTTCCAAGGGCCGTGCTGTGTTGGTTGCTCCGGCCCCGGAATCCAAAGCCATTCCGGTTGCACTTCGAAATGTTCCACCCGCGCAAGCCAAGCAATTGAAAGAGTTGTTGGGGAAGCAAATGGGTGATGTGAAATTTGTGGGGGATCAGGAATTTGCCCGCTTCGTCGTGGAAAGCCGGGGGGATGGGCTGCATGTCTTAAGCGCGGATGGCACCAAAGAGTTGATGGCATTGCCCGTGAAGCCCAACACTCAAGCGATTGCTTCATTGTCTCAGGTATTGGTGCAGTCACGGAATGCTTCGCAGTTGTTAAACCTGGAAAATCCCGCGAGCCAGATGAATGTGAGTGTACGGGTGGTTCAGGTCGGGGAACGGGGAATCGCCGTGGTAAGCGACAAAATGGAAGCCCCGGTCTATCACATCCGGCAGTCGAATCAACCTCGCTCTTTGTCCAACAGTCTGCAATTGGAAGTGGCCTCCGATACGGATGCGTACATCACGATCGTGGATGTGGATGCGGAAGGGAACGTGAATGTGCTGTTCCCGAACTCGTATCAAAATCCCCGATATTATCCGGACGGATTCATCAACGCGGGCCGCACGGTGTTGTTGCCTGATTCATTGCAATCCGGAAATCAAGCGGGATTCCACTGGGATTATGCGAATCCTCCGGGTGTCGATACGATCCGGGTGTTTGCGAGCACGACTCCTGAATTAGCCCAACGGATTCGTCAGGCGGTGGCAGGCGGCAATGCCCAGGGCCTTGGGAGTCCTCAAAAGACCAACTCATTAGCCCATTTGGCAAGTCTGAGGCAAGAGTTAGTCGGAAGTGTGACACGAGGGTTGATCACCGTTCCGGATGATTCTGCGGCTCCGGTTTCTCAGCCGGCTATGAATGCAGTGGAACAACCGCAAGTGGCCATGGTCGATCAAATGTCGGTCCAGAGTTCTGTGCCGGAAGGCATCGGCTATATTCAAGACAGTCCTGCTCAATCGTTTCAGCCTGATCCATCTATGCCGGGCGGCATGAATACGGATCAAACGGTTGATTCTCAAATGCAAGCTCAGGCCATGCCGGTGGGTTTGCCGGTCTCTGATTGGACGGCGGTCTCGGCCACGGTTCTGGTTCAACCATAGGGAAACAATGAGAGACGTGATAAGCCAACGATAGGCCACTCCGTTTCTTGGTGATGTCACCATGAGGCCCCCTGTGTGATGTGCAGGGGGCCTCACTCGTTTGAGAGTGAGGTAAACAACGCAAGGGTTGAGCGGATGTCGATACTTGGTGTGTCGGTAGTCCAGGAGACACGGATCGAAAGGCTTGAGGGATAGGAGGGATGGGTGAGGGTTTTCCATGCAATGGAATGAGTGGAGGAAAGGGTGTGCATGGCCTGTTCCGTGTGTTCGTCAAGGCAGGCAAACGATAAGATGCCGGGAGCATGGGGCCCGTCCCATTCGATAATCCGAATACCAGGATAGTGTCCGAGGCAGACTTTCCATTCTTCTCGCACCTGTTCAAGGATTTGGTTGTGTGGATTTTTTTGAGCCTTGAGATGGCAAGCCTTGGCAAATCCGGCGATCAAGCCAATATTCTGGGTGCCCAATTCGTATCCGGCCCAATAGGGTTGGGTGTCTTGGTGACCATCTTCCCCGATGATCAAGGCACCGGTTCCCATAGGACCTACGCACCATTTATGGCCAGGGAAAAAGTAGGCATAGGGAGAAATCTCTTGAAAAGAAACCGGAATATGCCCGATGGCTTGCGCGCCATCTACGATAAGTCGCGTGTGGTGTGACTGAGCCAGGCTTTGGATTGTGGTGATAGGAAATATACGCCCATCAAAATGAGAGACGTGACTGATGACGATGGCCTGAATGGGTTGTTCATCTAGAGTGCGTTCAAGAGCGGGAAGGAAGCCGGAGGGGACATCCGGGTCGAGTGCGATGATGCGGACTCCACGGTCACCCAGTTTTTCGATCTCATGGAGAATCGTGGAATTTTCATGAGTGGTCGTCAGAATGACATTTCCCGGTTTCCAATTGATTCGAGCAAGGACAAGACTGCATGCGGTTGTGGTATTCGGCATGAAGGCTAGCCGTTGCTCATCATTCAACGTCAACCAATCCGCAATGGTTCGTCGGCATCGCTGAAGCGTGTCTCGGTAATGTTGAATGCCGGCTTCCGCATACAACAAGTGGCTGAACGTGTCGAGTGTCCGGGAAATTTCTTGTTGCACGTCAGGATGGAACGGAGCGAGTCCGGCCGGATTGAGATAGATCATGAGAGAAAGTTGGCGGGGCACCCTACCGTTGTGAGGTTATGAGCTCGGGTATGAACCATGCTGGAGAAGGTCTCGCCCTTCTCAAAAAATCCGGCTTAGGGTTTTTTCGTGAGCGCGAGGCCAATCAGGCTGTCAGGGTCCGAGTACCATTTGACCAATTCAAAACCGGAAGAGGCCAGAAGTTCCTCGGCCAAGGGGCGGTCATATTTTGTGCTGATTTCAGTGCGGACTTCCTCCCCTTGTTTGAAGTGGACCTGTAAATCTAAGTCCTGGATGTCCAGGGTTTGTTCTTCTCGCGAACGGAGCCACATTTCTATGCGATGGTCGGCTTCATTATACCTGGCGACGTGGTCAAACGACTCAGGATCGCTAGGAGTTCCGAAATCGTTACGAAGAACCCGAATGATATTCTTGTTAAATTTTGCCGTAATGCCCTCTTTGTCATTATATGCGGCTTCCAACCGACTATGATCCGTGATGAGCTGCACACCCAGTAAGAAATAATCCCCAGATGCCATTTCCGTATTCACGGAGGAGAGAAACTCTTGAGCGGCGACAGCAGGAAGGTTGCCAATAGTTCCTCCAAGGATGACGACCAGGCGTTTGCCGCCTTCCGGAATATGTTCCAAATGGAAAAGAAAATCTCCCACCACTCCATGTATGTGGAGTCCGGGGTATTCCCGGACCAGCTCTTCAGAGACTCGCCGGACAATGCTTTCATCGACATCAAACGGAACGTAATAGCGCAGTTGGTCGACCTTGGCCATGGCATCGAGGAGGACCCGTGTTTTTGTGGCCGCGCCGGATCCTAATTCCACAAGTTCTTCCGCCCCGCTGAGGGCGACGATTTCGTCAGCCCATCTGGTGAGCAGTTGATGCTCTGTGCGGGTTTGATAATATTCCGGCAACTCACATATTTGCTCGAAGAGGGTGGATCCCTGCTCATCATAGAAAAGTTTGGATGGAAGAGTTTTGGGATTGGCCAACAGTCCCCGGGTAATTTGGGTTTTGAGCAAATCCGGGTCTTCTCTGGTGAGTGGAAGATCGATGGTAATTGATGGATCTGTTTGCGATGTCATGAGCCCTCCTCGGGGGTGTACCCTGAACAAAACTCTGGCCTCCCTCAGGCAGCAGCGCAGACGGTACGATCTTTTGAATAAGACGGAAGCAAAACGTGCAAGAAAATGAACATTCTTCGGTTCAGGTTTTTCCAGTTACATGCTGGACGATGGGAAGTAGTCGTTCGATGAGCCTCATGATCGGCCTTCAAGGAGCAAAACTGAAACGACTCAGTCCATAAATGGATGATGACAAACGTGGCCGGAGTGCATGAATAATTTCACTATACCCGCAGGAAGGCTTATGGGCAAGGCAATGCCATTGAACACTTCCGATGGGTGTTGAACTCTTTTGTCCTCCTAACCGACACGTTGGCTGGGGTGCTATTCCATACATCATCTGGCGATTCGGTGTGGTCATCGAACCGGTTCTAGGCCGCGTGGCTTGATCCCATGTTCGACCCAAGCCAAGAGGGCATCCACAGCCAGAGCCAGGATCGTGGCTGGCAACGCTCCTGACAAAATTAAATTCACATCCGCCAGTTGCAGCCCTGCCACAATGGGAACGCCCAGTCCTCCTGCTCCGATGAAGGCGGCCAATGTTGCTGTTCCCAGAGTCCAGATGGCGGAAGTACGAATGCCGGCCATGATGGTGGGCGCGGCTAAAGGCAACCGCACGGACCTGAGGATTTGCCATTCCGTCATGCCGAGTGCCCGTCCGGTTTCAACGACGTTGGGCGCAGCATCCCGCAATCCCGAATAGGTGTTTCGAAGAATGGGAAAAAGAGAATAGATCCACAATGCCATGATAGCTGGAAATGTGCCGACACCGAATAGCGGAATCATGAAGGCCAAAAGCGCGATTGACGGAATGGTCTGAGACATGCCGATGATCCGGATCATGGTTTCGGCTCCTTTGCGCCATCGTTCCAAGATCAAACCAAGGGGAATCGCCAGAGCAATACCAAGCAAGAGTCCGAGGCCGGCCAGACCCAAGTGTTCCACTGTTCGAAGAGCCAGGGTTGCACGCATGTTCCACATGTAGACAAACAGAGATTGGGAGTCCCGGTGTTGGCTTGATGTTGGAAGAGGCTGAGAGTCCGTTAACAAGTGGAGGTCCTGCAACATCTCGCGGGCGACCAGGGTGACGGGTTGTCCTTGCTCTTGAACTAGAAGGTTCCAGCTTCGCATGCGTTCGGGGGTCAGGGCATTGGTTAATAAGCTGAGCACTGACGCGAGTTCGGGGTGTCGCTCAAGCGTTTCTCCCCGGACGAGAGCTGTCGCATCATAGGGCGGAAAGAAATGGCGGTCATCTTCGAGCACGAGAAAATCATAGACGGAAAGACGGCCATCGGTGGTATACACATCCAGGAGATCCACATCCCCGTTCGCTGTGGCCTGATACTTCAGCGTTTGTTGCATCCCCACGACTTCTTTAAATTGCAGGCCGTATTGTTGTTGTAACCCCGGGAGTCCGTCCGGACGTTTGATAAATTCGTAACCGAATCCGGCTTTAAGCGTTGGCGCGATTCGACTTAAATCGGAAATGGTCCGTAGTCCCAACGCTTGTGCCCGGTCACGGCGAAGGGCCAAGGCATACGAATTATCGAACCCGAGTGGGGCGATCCACCATATATTCCATTTTTCCAAAAATTGAGTTCTGACTCGATTCAGGACTGCGGTGGGTTCGTTCATGGGTGCCTCACCGAGTATCGTGACCAGGCCCGTCCCCGTGTATTCGGGATAGAGGTCAATTCCTCCCGTTTTTAAGGCTTCAAAACAGACTTGAGTGCCGGCGAGTCCTAGGCGACGCGTGACGGTTAATTTTGTTCGGGCTTCAATGAGTTGAGCAAACATTTCGGCAAGAAGCCGGCTTTCCATGAAATTCTTTGATCCCACCACAATGGTGTCAGAGGCCCAAGCTGGAAGGGAGAAGGAACAGAGAAGTCCCAGGAATCCAACTATGATTCCTCTAGAGATCCTCCCTGTGCTTTGCCTGCCTCGATGGGTGTTCATCACCTTCCTGTCAACCTCGATGAGCATGATAATGCTGAATGAGCAAATCCACATAGGGTGTGGCTGGGGCATGGAGGAGTTCGGGCGGGGTTCCGACTTGATGGATGTGGCCTTCTTTGAGGATTGTGATTCGGTCGCTTAGCCGGAAGGCTTCCGATATGTCATGGGTGACGAGGACCATCGTTTTTTGCAGACGGGTTTTAAGTGAGAGGAATTGATCCTGCAGGTCATAACGGGTAAGCGGATCCAACGCCCCAAACGGTTCGTCAAGCAGGACGATGGGAGGATCGGCCGCCAGGGCGCGTGCCACGGCCACGCGCTGCCGCTCTCCCCCTGAGAGTTCAATGGGGTAGCGTTCGGCAATCTGCGCGGGATCCAGGTTCACGAGAGATAAGAGCGTGTTGACTTGTTCGAGTTGTTGTTTCAGTGTCCAGCCTAATAATTGAGGGACGAGGCAGACGTTTTGCCTGATGGTCCAGTGAGGGAAGAGCCCGCCATCTTGTGGGACGTACCCGAGGCGTCGACGAAGTTGAATGGGGTCCTGAGAACAAGCCGGGTTCCCTTGAATGAAGACGGCGCCGGCCGTCGGTTCTACCAGCCGATTCAGTAGCCGCAATAAGGTGGTTTTGCCTGACCCGCTCTCACCAATAAGCGCCATGGTTTCCCCATCCTGCACACTCCATTCAATATTCTGAAGGGCATAGGTGCCATCGGGGAATTGTTTACTGACTTGATGGGTTTCCAGTGCCAATGGGGTCATGGAGGCTGGGTCCTTGTTGTCGAGTAAAACGGAATATGACAGATGATGGGAGGAAAGATCTTTATCATCATGGACGGGCAGGAAAACACTTTGTTCAGGATAGCAGGGTTAAGGAAGAGAGACTAGTTAATCTGCCAGCTTACGCCTCCAATGTTGCATTGGAAGTCTATCCTTATGTAGGAAAGGTGAAAACGCAATGAAAAGCATTTTGGGGCCCCCATCTTTGGTCGCTTTGGTATGTAGAAGGACGACAACCCATCGGCCCCTTTCATGTAGGGAATGTTGAAAGAACATGTCCTGAGTCATACCGAAGAGTTGCCTAGTTATAGTGGACCCCAAAATTCAGACCACAAGTTTAGTAAGATTGGGCCGTGGTTTGAAAGGGGGACGCGATGGGGAAAAAACGGGTCAGGCACAGTGCTGAGTTTAAAGCCAAGGTGGCTCTTGAAGCCTTGAAGGGGCTGAAGACCGTCAACGAGTTGGCCGGGCAGTATCAGGTGCATCCGACGCAGATCAGCCAATGGAAGCGGCAAGTGCAAGGGGGAGCACGCGAACTTTTTGCCGGAGCTCGTGGGAAGGGCGACCAAGAGTCCGAAGCCGTTCAAGCGAAACTGTACGAAGAAGTCGGTCGCTTGAAGATGGAGTTGGACTGGATAAAAAAAACTGCCGGGCTCGGTTGACGTCAAACGGCAGTGGATTGTGCCAGGCCATCCGCAGCTGAGTATTCGACGGCAATGTGAGTTACTGAACCTTGGACGAGCCAATTGGTACTACCACCCTATTAAGGAAACCGCGGACACCCTGGAGCTCATGCGACACATTGATCAGCAATATACTCGGACGCCCTTTTACGGCAGCCGACGGATGGCTGTCTATCTGAATGGCGTCGGCTATGAGGTGAATCGCAAGCGTGTGCAGCGCCTCATGCGGCTGATGGGCTTGGAAGGTGTGGCTCCTGGTCCACACACGAGCCGCCCGCATCCGGCTCACGCCATCTATCCCTATTTGTTGCGGGGTCTGGTGATTGATCGGCCGAACCAGGTGTGATGCACCGATGTGACGTATATTCCCATGCACCGGGGCTTTATGTTTCTGGTGGCCATTCTGGATTGGTCTAGCCGCTATGTTTTAGCGTGGATGGCGTCGAACACCCAGGACACGACCTTCTGTCTGGATGCTCTAGAGCAGGCATTCACCCACGGTTGTCCGGCGATTTTCAATAGTGATCAGGGCTGTCAGTTCACGAGTGCGGCCTTCACGAGTCGGCTCGAAGCGGCTGAGGTCCAGATCAGTATGGATGGACGAGGCCGCGTTTTTGACAACATCTTTATCGAACGACTGTGGCGCACGGTCAAGTACGAAGACATCTATCTGCACGACTATCGGAACGGGGTCGATCTGGAGCGGGGCGTAACCACCTATCAAAGTTAGCGCGGAGGACCACGGGGCGTGAGCCCGTGGGTGAAAGCGCTCCCCGCCAGAGGCGGGGGATTTCTTGCCATTTGAGGGGTTTTTGACTCAAGCATGGAAGTTCGGCTCAGTGCTCATGGGGCCTATCAGCACCAATATCATGTGGTGGGGATCCCCAAATATCGTCGACGTATTTTGCGGGGGGGCGATCAAGCTCTTTGTCCAGGAGCATTTACCACAGATCCAGCACGATCACCCCGATGTCGAGGTACAGTAATGGAGTGTGCAGGTCGATCACATTCATGTCGTGATGGGGATTCCTCCGAAATACGCGGTCTCGAGTATCGTGGGCAAGATGAAAGCGAATTTAAGTCGGCAACTTCGGCTCCGGTATCCCGAGCTGAAACGGACGTACTGGGGAGCGGTGTTGTGGTCTCCCGGGTTCTTCTCGTCGACCGTTGGGTTGAATGAGGCGGTGATCCGGCGGTATGTGGATCATCAAGAACGAGTGGACAAAGGGCAGATTCAACTCGAGTTCGAATTTTAAGTGCCACGCGGCGTAAGCCCGTGGGTATCTACTTTCAATTTTACAACACCGATCGGCCCCATCAAGCTTTGGATTATCGCACGCCAGAACAAGTCCATTTCGAGAAGTCGGCTACGCACGGAAATACGTATAAACCATGAATTGAAGCTTACTTGTTTTCCTATTTCAGTGGTCTTGACAATGGGGTCCACTATACTAGGTTTGTTCTCCTAGATCGTCTTATTCTTCGGACCACCTGTGTGCCTCGTCCTCATCGCTTCGTACGGCCTTCCCATTGACTGCCTCAGGGCAGGACTAGAGTGGCCAATTTAATGTAATGAACTTGTGCCTTTTCGCTCACCTTGATCTGTGCATCTACGCTCGGTTCCCTTATATGGGGTGACTTTAAGTTCTGTTTCTTGGATGTACTAAATGAATTTTATGAGGGAAGTTTCTCATCCCGTGTTTTTGTCAGTCAGGCATAACGGTTGCAGAATTTTCATCGGATTAGGAAATGAAAGAGGCAGGTCTCGGGTATCTCCCGACTCTTCAGTCAACATGTTAATCATGAAATTTCTTTTGCCTGCGGTTCTTTGCTTACGGAATAGGAGATTGGAATGAAAGGCCACCTTCTTGAAAATAATCATCGTGGCTCTAGCCAGAACGTGAAGGTTGAATCGTTTGGCTGTCGTCGATGTGGTGGACTCATGCAGCCGGAGTCTGTCTTTGATTTAGTTGAAAACGAAATAGAATTCATGGCGGCTCGCTGTCTTCAATGTGGGGATATCGTGGATCCTGTGATTCTCCTGAATCGAGCAGGAAAAGGTGTTTTGCTCGGTAGCTCTGGGAGGGCTCGGCATTGATTCTGGGGGGGCGGGTTTAGAATTTAGAAAGGCCACTGGGCTTGGTTGCCTTCTTTCTCCCTGGAAGGATTGGATCAACTGAAGGATGTTTCTGCCGATGGCCTATTGTGGGATGTTGATTCGAGTTCCCTGAAGGGATGAGTTGTCGTGTCTCAGCTTTAAGGGAGGAACCATCATGATGCCTTTATGGTTTGCCGACTTGCAGAAACGTTCTCCTATAAATCCATCTATTAGCGTAGAGTCTCAGGAGAAATCAGATGGGAAAAATCCTGAATCTTCAAACCCTGCCTCTATTCTGATTGTCGACGACAGCATTGATTGTCGCATGATACTCCGTACAGCCATGGAAGGAGAGGGTTTTTGTTGCCTAGAGGCAGCAAATGGAATGGCTGCTCTCAAGGTATTTCATGAAATAAGGATTGATTTCATCATCACAGATTTTCAAATGCCACATATGAATGGATGCGAGTTCCTTGAAGAATTATCAAGGGAGGCCATCTGTTGTCCTCTTGCGGTGATGATTACAGGCAGCCTTGCCGATTCTGTTCGGATGAGAGCGATGCACGCCGGGGCATTGGCCGTCCTCTCAAAGCCTTTTGATCAAAAGAAGATTCTGGAGATCGTTCGGGAAGTCGTGCATCGCAAGCAAAAGGCTCTTCATTTGCTGAACGATTAAACTTCCACACTTCCATCCCAATTTTCTTGCTGGTTGTACCGTTCTATCCTGAAGCTTCATTCTTCGGGCACAAAGTTCGCTTTCATTTCAACTAGAGGCAAGAGACTAAGCTATGAATTGTTCTCAGCTAAAACGGCGTGAACTCGTAGCTCTTTACCAATTCAGAAGACCTGCTATAAGCGGTGTTTTCTCCGAACCGGCCTCTCCATAAGTGCCTGGATTCTTCTTGCCTCTTCCTTTTTAATGCTCTGCCGGGTATCGGTGTTCTCAATGAATTGCTTGCTCACCCGGCGGTGTTCTCATGCGAAGAGCTTTATGCAGGTTGATTCTTCTTGGCGATGAGAAAGGATCACGAATCGGGATGTGATACAGGTTTTTCGATGCCTAAGGGGAGGAAGAATTCTTTGGCCGGGATAGTAAGAAAAGGGAGGGTGCTCATCACAGAAGAGAGGTGTGATGGGTGTATCCAGATCTTGAGCCTTTGCGCTTATGAAGATTTCAACGAAAATCCAGGCAATACGGTTGTTGAAGCATGTTGAGGAGTCTCCGGAGAATGTGCGGTCTTCAAAGGTGAGAATTTCAATAGCCCACGAACTCCTCGGAGCGAATGCTGGTTTTGTGAATTCCGGCAGACTCAAGCATCTTTTGTAATCCATCGACCATTGCAGGTGGCCCCACAACATAAAACATTGCCGTCTCCATATCTTTGACATATTTCCTGAGCATGACCTGGTCTATGCGGCCGGTTTCACCGTTCCAGGTTTCAGTGGCTCCGGTTGGATTCGTCATCGTTCCAATACACGTGTAGTTGGGATTTTCTTGTTGGAGGGCTTGCAGTTCATCAAGGAAAGCCGCATCTTCCAGACTGCGATTTGAATACATGAGAATGAGACGATGAGGAAATTTGTTGTGGGCTGCTTCAACCAGCATGCTTCGGAACGGTGTAATCCCGATTCCTCCTGCGAGAAAGACCCTCGTTGGAGAATCGTTGTCCGGCAGAGTGAATTGTCCGAATGGACCTTCAAGATCAATTGTCGTCTCAAGAGGCATTTCTGCCAACATGCGTTTAAAGGCGGTGTCCCGAAGACGCGTCGCGACCATAAGCTGTTGTTCGGAAGGAGCGCTGGCCAGGGTAAAGGCTCGGGTATGGCCTTGTGGATCCGACGCTGAAAGATCAGGTAATGACAAGTCGATAAACTGGCCGGCTTTGAATATGAATGCAGCCGGTCGATCAAAATAGAATGCCATTGTGCCTTTGGCGACTTCCTGACGTTTCTTCAATCTCACGTGATGAATGGAAGGCTTGCTGAAATTTTCCATTGAGATCGCTCCTTAGGAAGGTGAGGAAAAATCTTTTAGCTCAATGCCGGACAAGTCAAATGATTTCCGGTCCCCGATAGCGTCATGCGATATTTGGTGACACCGAGCTGATATCATCCTATCGTTTACGTATAGTGTTACGCCAATTCCTTCGCCCCTTCCCTTCTTCGCCTCGTTAAGACGAATCGACCGGTTTCTTCTTGGTGGAAAGATTTTTCCACCGTCCCAGGCATTGAGGGGACATATTCCGATTTCGACTAGTCGAAATCTCGTTTGGTTCGATGGTTGAATCTGTCTCGATCAAGGGTAGAAAGACCGTGGAACGAATGAAGAGAAATTCCGGGTCTGAGGGAAAGTTGCGATTGTGCGCACCAGGAAGCTCCCCATGGCTATGACTTGGTGCCCAAACATATAGTTAACGCGAGTGTCAACTTGAATTCGCTGCGGGTTAGCATCATGCTCTTTGGGCGAAAGCGGTCGTTTCAGATACGCGTTGCGCAGGATTCAAAACTGATTCCCCCTCACGTTGAGCTGCCCTCCTGTCGATTGAACAGTGGGCCGGTTCTTCTCACTCCTGGGCTTTGAATCATGACGAACATTCATTGAACTTTTCTGGGGGGAGTCGAGTTCGGTATAGTTAGTCTGGTGACGTGGGAGATCTTGTGAGGGGTATTGGTGTGTATTCATTAGCTGAACCATGGCTAAGGAGAGGCGAAATGGCGCAATTGGCCAAATTGCAGAGTGAATTAGATGAAGCCCGGCTACGCACGGATAGGCTCTTTTCGCTTATGAGTGCTGAAGCAATGTATGAGCGTCCCATCCCTGAGCGGAACCGCATGATTTTTTACCTGGGACATCTCGAAGCGTTTGACTGGAATCAAATTTGTCGATGGACATTGGGTATGCCATCGTTTCATGAGTCCTTTGATCACCTATTTGAAGCGGGTATTGATCCATCGGATGGGAATCTTCCCACTGATCAACCCTTCGATTGGCCAACGGTAGAAGAAGTGCAACGATATAATACGCGGGTTCGTAAAGAGGTGGATCGCGTCTTGGGTTCTGCCCCAGAGTGGATCATTCATGTGGCGATTGAACATCGTCTGATGCATGCCGAAACCAATGCATATTTGCTCCACCATCTGGATTCGAAGCACAAGCATGCGCCATCAGATTCTCTTAACCTTTCGGGTGAAGCACCGGCGGATGAGATGGTGAACATTCCTGAAGGCATGGCGACTTTAGGTCGTCAGCCGGAAGAGGGATTTGGCTGGGACAATGAATTTGCGCGACATGAAGTCCAAGTCCCGCCGTTTTTGATCAGCCGGTATAAAGTGACAAACCAACAATATCTGCGATTTGTTCAGGATGGTGGGGAGCCGCCGGCGTTTTGGGTCAAACGAGGGGATGCCTGGTATGTGCGCACAATGTTCCAGGAGGTTCCATTACCGCAATCTTGGCCGGTGTACGTGACGCATCGACAGGCACAAGCTTACGCTAATTGGGTCGGGATGGCCCTTCCTACCGAAGCGCAATTCCATCGGGCTGCTTTTGGAGCCCCCTCCGGGGTTGAACGATCTGTCCCCTGGGGTAATGGGGCGCCTCGTTTTCAACACGGGAATTTTAATTTTCAAGGTTGGGATCCCGTTCCTGTTACGGCCCAGTCTTCTGGCAACAGCGGGTTTGGTGTGGCGCAGTTAGTGGGAAATGGCTGGGAATGGACATCGACGATTTTTCATCCCTTTGCCGGATTCTCGCCCCTTCCGACGTATCCTGGCTATTCCGCCAGATTTTTTGACCAGGATCATTATGTGGTGAAAGGTGCCGGCCCTTATACCGCAAGCCGGTTGTTGCGCCGCTCATTTCGAAATTGGTTTCGACAGGGATATTCCTATGCGCATATCGGCTTTCGCTGTGTGCAGTCCTAATGGGTGACGCTGGGTTTTCACCGTGTTGCGTGTCGAATTGAACTTTTTCATGCGACAGATCTTGCAAAGACGTGGGCATTGGGGGTGTTTCCTCCTTGTCTTGATTCTCTGGGGGAATTCAGTCTT
>Ga0224497_10000184_pt1 | contig 47173 bp, 40 predicted proteins | sample SF_Jul11_sed_USG_4_FD_167970 | JGI IMG/M metagenome (GOLD analysis project Ga0224497, IMG submission 167970) | Sediment microbial communities from San Francisco Bay, California, United States - SF_Jul11_sed_USGS_13 | ecosystem: Environmental > Aquatic > Marine > Sediment | place: USA...
TGAATTCACTGGCCAAGATACCCGGCAGCTTTGCGCGCCGCTCCTCGGGGACAATGGCACCCAGCGCCGGGCCCGCCAGCACCGATGCGCCGGCGATACTGCCCGCGCGGATAAAATCCCTGCGGTTCAGATAGTTATCCTTGCTCGTGATCTCCGACGGGCGGATATCAGCGGGTTTTTTGATCAGCATGGGCGGTCCCCGTTCGTTACCTTCTGATATAGACCCAGTCCCGGCCGCAAATATTGCACGAAATATCACCTCAAGTGATGCTCAGGCCGTGTCGCGCAGGATGCTGATTTTCCTTTGCGACCGGCGTTAGTGCGTTAGCCAGTCGATCAAGATCCGATTGACCTCGTCCGGCTGCTCCTGCTGGCTCCAGTGTCCACAGCCTTCGAGCATGTGAGTCTCGAGGTCCGTTACGAACGGCCGCATCGCCTCGATCTGCTCGGGCGAAATGATAACGTCATCCTCGGCGCCGATGAACAGCGTCGGCACATTGACGAGCTGCGGCACGCCGTCGAGGCTGTGCCAGTTACTGGTCCAGTTTCGATACCAATTGATCGGGCCCGTGAATCCACCGGCCGAGAACGCTGTTACGTAATAGTCGCGCTCCTCTGCGCTCAATAGCGGGTCGCCACCGGATTCCTGTCGCGCAACCGCCGCCAGCAAGCTCAGCACCTTTTTCTGAGCCGGCAGCTGCTCGAACTGTTGCCGCGATACCTGGTTCCTGCGCATCAGCACGTCGAAGAAATGGCCGGGATCGGCGGCAAACGTCCGGTCGGCTTCACCCGAGTCCTGAAAATTGACGATGTAAAAGTCGTCACCCAGGGTATGGCGCATGAGTTGTATGGGATCGACCGGCGTGCGCGGCCAGAACGGGATGTTCAGAATGGCCTGCCGCTCCATTCGTTCGGGACACAACAGAGACATGTGCCACAGCACGAGCGCCCCCCAGTCGTGCCCGACGAATACAGCTTTCTCGAGATCCAGTGCGTCGAGCAGGCCTTCAATGTCGGCGATTAGTTCCTGAATACGATAGTCCTTGACGTCTGGCGGAATCCCGGTCCGACCATAACCGCGCTGATCGGGTGCTAGCGCCCGAAAGCCGGCGCGTGCAAGTGCGGGCAGCTGATAGCGCCAGGAAAACGCGAGTTCGGGAAACCCGTGCAGCAAAATGACTGCCGGACCTTCGCCGTCCTCGTAGACCGCCATGCGGATGCCGTTGGTCTCGATGAAATGAGGTTCAGGAAACATTTCAATGTATTCTCACAGAATGCGCGAAAGGTTGCTCAAACTCCGTCAGGAGCTCGAGGCTCTGGCCGCAGCGGGTGCGCAATCCGCTGCCGTCGTGGAGCTGGATCAGTCAAAGGTCGGTCGCTTGTCGCGCATGGATGCGCTGCAGGCGCAGGCGATGGCGCAAGCATCCGTGCAGCGTCGCGAGGCCATGCTGCGTAACATAGATGCGGCTCTGCAACGTATCGACGACGGCGACTACGGTCTGTGCTGTGATTGCGGGGACCCCATCGACCCGAGAAGGCTGGACTTCGACCCGACAGTGCCGCGCTGCATTGACTGCGCGAGCAAGTCCGAGCGCTAGGGGGCGCATAAATCGCTTGTTTTCTCCCTCGCATGCGGCTAATTTGCCTCGCAAGACGCTGAAGGGGACGAGTAGGCGGGCAATTCAGGCCAAAGCGACCGGGAGATGGTGTAAGCCCCGGGCCGGAATCCGCTGAATATCTCCCTGGAGTCGCTGCCCGAAAGTTAGCCCCGAAAGCTAGCGAATAGACGCAGCCGGCTGGCCCCCGATAAGGGCGACGGGTCTTCGGACCCTGGAGGCGACGGTCGCAAGATTGTCGCGAAACCGGGTGGTACCGCGAAATTCGAAAATCGCCCCGGACGCATCCATTGCGTCCGGGGCGATTTTGTTTGGAGAATTGATTTTGGCATCGACAAAAGCCGTGTTTGATGAAGTTCAGGGCCGTTACGACGGGCCGGCACTCGAACAGGAGGTGCTCGCGTTCTGGCGCGATAGAGACATTTTCTCGAAGACACTGCGGCAGACCGAGGGTGGGCCGCAGTTCAGCTTCAACGAGGGGCCGCCGACGGCGAACGGCAAGCCCGGCATCCACCATGTGCTTGCGCGGAGCTTCAAGGACGCGTTTCCGCGTTACAAGACCATGCGTGGTTACCACGTGCCGCGAAAAGCAGGCTGGGATACGCACGGCCTTCCGGTCGAGCATGAAGTGGAAAAGCACCTCAAGAAACTGGGCAAGATCGAGACGTACGATAAACAGGAAATCGAGGACAAGGTCGGCATCCATGAATTCACACGCCTGTGCCGCGAATCGGTCATGCGCTACATCGGCGACTGGGAGAAGATGACCGAGCGCATGGGCTTCTGGGTCAATCTCGATGAAGCCTATTACACACTCAATAACAGCTACATCGAGTCGGTCTGGTATCTACTCAAAAACATCTGGGACAAGGACCTCATCTATCGCGGTTACAAGGTGGTGCCCTACGATCCGCGCATCGGCGCGACGCTGTCATCTCACGAACTTGCTCTGGGCTACAAGGAAGTCGAGGATCCGTCAATCACTGTGCGTTTCAAGCTTGCCGACGAAGTCGGCACGTTCTTTCTTGTCTGGACAACAACGCCGTGGACGCTGCCGTCCAATCTCGCGCTCGCTGTTGGGCCGGACATCGACTACAGCTTCTGCCGAGCAGGCGGAGAAACGCTGATCCTCGCCGAGGCACTGCGGCAATCGGTGCTCCGCGATCTCAAGCACCGCGTTACGAAAACGGTCAAAGGCGCAGAGCTTGTCGGTACACGCTACGAACAATTGCTACCGTACATCAAGGTCGATTCCGCCAAAGCGTTCCAGGTACTGCCCGCCGATTTCGTCAGTACCGAAGACGGTACGGGCATCGTCCACACGGCACCGGCGTACGGTGTCGATGATTTAGCCTTTGGCCAGGAGCATGGCCTGCCCGTGGTACACGGGGTCGGGCTCGATGGGCATTTCATCGACGAGGTTGAGCCTGTCGCAGGCATGTTCTTCAAGGACGCCGACAAACCGCTGATTCGCATCCTCAAGGATCGCGGTCTGATGTTTCGTTCCGAGCGCTTCAAACATAACTACCCGTTCGGCTGGCGGACGGGGGACCCGATCATCTACTACGCGAAAAACGCCTGGTATATTCGCACGTCGAAATTCCGCGAGCGCATGACCGAGCTCAACAACACGATCAAGTGGGTGCCTGAACATATTCGCGAAGGCCGATTTGGCAAGTGGCTCGAGAACAACGTCGACTGGGCGCTGTCGCGGGAGCGGTTCTGGGGCACGCCGTTACCGATATGGACGGACGGCGAGGGCGAATACCACTGCGTGGGTTCAGTCGCGGAGCTCGCAGAACTCGCAGGCCATTCATTAAGTGAGCTGGACCTGCATCGTCCGGCAGTTGATGACGTGACGTTCGAGAAAGATGGCAAGTCCTGGAGGCGTTTGCCTGAAGTCATCGACTGTTGGTTCGACTCCGGAGCGATGTCCTATGCGCAGTGGCATTACCCGTTCGAAAACGACGACACATTCGAAACGCACTTTCCGGCCGACTTTATCTGCGAAGCCATCGATCAAACGCGCGGCTGGTTTTACACACTGCACGCGATCGCGACACTGGTCTCCGACAGCGTTGCATTCCGCAATTGTGTGTGTCTGAACCATATCGTGGATCAGGACGGCAAGAAGATGTCGAAGTCGCTCGGCAATATCGTCGATCCGTATGAGGTCTTCGATACGGTCGGCGCCGATGCCCTGCGCTGGTATTTTCTCGCACGGTTATCGCCGGACATGCCAAAGCGCATTTCCGTGGAAATTGTCGCGGACGTTGCTAGCTCGTTTATTAATACGTTCTGGAACACCTACAGCTTCTTCGTACTGTATGCACGGCTGGACGACGTCGACCTGACCCGCGATGTCCCGGTTGAGAAGCGGCCGGAAATCGACCGCTGGGCGTTGGCGCTCACGCACAAGACGATCGCGGAATGTACTGCAGCACTCGATAACTTCGACGCCAAGACGGCGGGCGATGCGATCGAGTCCTTTGTCGATCAGCTCAGCAACTGGTATGTACGCCGTAATCGTCGCCGCTTCTGGAAGTCCACTGACCCGGACGACAAGCACATCGCTTATCTGACGCTTTATGAATGTCTCGTCGCCGCGCACAAGCTCATGGCGCCGTTTGCGCCATTCCTTGCTGAAAACGTCTATCAGAATCTCGTTCGCAGCGTGCGTCCGGACGCACCGGAAAGCGTGCACATGGCGAGCTGGCCAGACGCGGTCGATTCCTGGCGCAATGACGAGCTGCTGTTCAATATTGATGTTGTGCAAAAGGTCGTCGGTCTTGGCCGCGCGGCGCGCGGCCAGTCCGGCGTGCGGACGCGGCAGCCGCTGTCCCGGCTGCTCGTCCGTGCGCCCAGCGATCGGGCGAAAAAGGCGCTCGAGAATCATCAAGGCCAGATTCTCGAAGAACTCAACGTAAAGTCGATCGAGTTCATAGCCCGTGATGCCAGCCACGTAAGTTACCGAATCAAGCCCAACCTGCCACGTATCGGCAGACAATACGGCAAACAGATTCCGGCCATTCGTGCCGCACTCGATGCCGCTGATGGTGCGCAGATCGCCGCCCAGGCTGAACGCGGAGAGGACATCAAAGTCAATCTTGATAGTGGTGAGATTTCGCTGACGGGCGCGGATCTGCTAATCGAGACGAGTGCGGCGGAAGGTTTCGCGTGCGCAGAGGATGCCGGTTATCTGACCGAGCTCGACACGACATTGGACGATGAGCTAATCGATGAGGGCGTAGCTCGCGAGATCGTGCGTTCGGTGCAGGACGCGCGTAAGCAGGCGGGCCTCGAGGTCTCGGACCGCATCGAACTCGGTGTTTCGGGCTCGAAAGCCGTGGAAAAGGCGCTAGCAAAGCACCGCGACTACATCATGGCCGAGACTCTGGCAACAGGCTGGGCAGTTGGCCAGAAAAAATCGCTGTTTTCGCTCGAGCGGGAGCTCGGCGAGCAGCGCTGGACGATCGAGATCAGCAAAGCGTAGATTCGTTGCACCACTTGCGTGCGCTTTGCAATATCTGCTATAAAAACTCTACGCAGGTATTTGATTGATTGAGAGTAAAAAAGGACTTGCCGGCTGAGAGGACCGGGACTACATGAGGTAGTTGCTCTATAGCGTGACGAAGCCGCTCGGAACGAAAAAAAGCGGCCTAACAATAAATATACGCTGGAGTGGAAATGTCGTACCACGAGAACCGCTTTTACGCCGCCGTCTCAGTGTTGGCCAGCAATGGCCATATAAAACAAAGACTTATCAAAGCCTACGAAGACAATCTTGCAACCGTCAACGAAGACGAATTGCCCATCGTGGTCAAACAGATGTTCGCAGACATCCAGCATCAGATGAATCGGGTAACACCGCTAAATGGAGAAAGCCCGATTTGCGCCTCGGTGCGCAAAATGTCCGTCGAGGAAGCCTCCGAGTGCGCAGTGTCGATTGTTACCGTCTACAGCGAAATCGCCCGCCTCGGCGGCGCTGGCCAGACGCTGATGCCGATTGATGGCAGCGACAAGAAGCTCGTCCCACCGTTTCTGATCAAATCTAACTGAGCCGCTATGGCTTGATCGGATAGTAGACGTAGGTAAGGAGTTCCGATTCCGGCACCTTTGTCGGATCGCTGACGTAGGATTCCCACGCATCCCCGGCTCGCTCGAGCCCCAGTGCTGCCAGGTAGGCCGCGATCTTTCGATGTGTTGCACCCAGGCTGCGGTACGAGCCGACGTGCCGTACGCGAATGACATTCCCCGCATACGTTCGGCCAACCCGCACGCTCGTTCCGTCGCGGGGCGTTGAATCGTCGACCCCGCGGACTGGAATCGCAGCATCAAAAAGTAACTCCGCACCGCTGAAGGAGCGAGTGATCGCAATGGGCGCGCCGGCCTCGGCGAGGCCCTGCCTGTCGATAAAACTCAGAATTTCGAAATAGGCGTCGCCCATTGCCTCGGAAATAGCTGCTGGCTCGGGAGCCGAACGCGTCGGCAGGTATGCGATATCGGTCGCCTCGACAACAAGCTGCTCGATTTTGAGCTCGCTGAAGTCCGCGCTCGGCAATGTTTCGGCGAGGTCTTTGAGGCTCGCCAGGCCTCGCGCATGGTCTCGCTCGATGACACCGGCAAAGAACAGCGCGAAATAGCGTCCAACAATGTTGTAGCCATAATCGGTCTCGTGGCTCCAGGTAACCGTCGTCGCGCCGCCGTCGTCCCGGATATCGAACCAGGTTCGGGCCGAGCCGGACTCATCGGGATTGATGGCCGTTTCCACAAACTCGAACGGGCGGCTCTGGGTGATGATCTGCGTACCGGTGCCGACGATCGCGCCATCCCAGGTAACGGTTGCGCCGACACCGCGTGCCGGGCCTGAAAAGACGACGCGGGCGTTCGGGTCCGTTGCGGTTAACGGCGACCACACGCTGTGGCGACGAAAATCGTTGACGAGCGCGAACACGGTTGCGGGATGTGCATCGATTCGGGTCTCTACATCGACCCGGGCGTGGCGGGGCAGCACGAGACCGACAATGAGCAGCAGCGTGACCAAGCCAACAATTCCGTAAGAGATCTTTCGCAAGATGTTTTCGCTATCGATAGAGGTGCCGGATTATTCCACAGTACAATGCCCGGATGAACGCATCTGACGCAAGAACTCTGCCTATAGGCGTTTTTGACTCCGGAGTTGGCGGGCTGACGGTACTAAAGGCCTTGCGCGATGCCCTGCCGCGCGAGGATCTCATTTATCTGGGCGACACGGCTCGATTGCCGTACGGGACGAAAAGCCCTGCCTCAATTTCACGCTACGCTTGTCAGGCCACCGCACAGTTGCAGCAAAAGAATATCAAACTCCTTGTGGTCGCATGTAATACGGCCTCGGCGGTCGCGCTTGATGCGTTGCGCGAGCAAATGCATCCGCTGCCGGTCATCGGCGTGGTTGAACCCGGGGCGACCGCGGCGGTCGAGGCGCGCCCCGCCGGGAAACATCTTGTTCTGGCCACCGAGGCGACCGTCAGGCTTGGCGCCTATCGCAAAGCAATCCTCGAAAAGGACCCTGCGGCGAAGATCGATGAACTCGCATGTGAGTTGCTCGTGTCGCTTGCGGAGGAAGGGTGGAACGGCGGCGCGATCGCAGAGGCCATTGTGCGCCGATATCTGATCGAACTGGATGATGCGTCGCGTCATCCGGACAGCGTCATTCTCGGTTGCACCCATTTTCCGCTGCTGAGAAATACGTTCGCCAGCGTATTTGACAAAGGCACATCGATCGTTGATTCGGCCAGCACGACGGCCGCCGCCGCGCGTGAGCTTCTGGACAGCCTGTCGCTGACAAACGACCAGGATGCCCCCGGAACGCTGCGACTGCTGGCGACCGACGGCGCCACACGATTTGCTCGCGTCGGCGGCCAATTCCTCGGTCAGCAGCTGACCTACAAAGATGTGACGATCGTCGATCTGTAGAGACCGTTTCGCCTGTGACCGGCACATTTTTCTCTCTCATGGCTCGGTTGATCGGCAACATCCTGTTGCCGACCCTTTGGGCGCACTCCGGGCGCCCAAAATCGCTCCTGGCGATTTGGTGGCTGCGCTTTACTTCAGTTGACAAACGTCCCGCGCGCAGCCGAAATCTGCCCATCATGTGAGATAATCGCCCTCTTTTTTTGGACGGAGAGCTGCCTTGATTCCCGCCTATACAGTACGTGCGACCTTTCTTTGTGTGACGGCAATTATCATTGCGTCGTGCGGGTCCGAGGCGCCGCCGGAGCCGACCGTCGAGGCGCTGCAGGTCGCCGTGCCGCGGCCCGAAATCTACGCCACGTTCGATCTGCGCGCGGACCTCAGCGACCTGACCGATAGCCAGCGCGGAATGATCACCGTGCTGATCCGGGCAGCGGAGATCATGGACGATCTGTTCTGGCGACAGGCTTATAGCGATGATTATGAGGCCTGGCTGGCGTCGCTCGATGCCGGCGAGGCCCGTCGTTTTGCCGTTCTGAACTATGGGCCCTGGGATCGACTCGACGACGAGAAACCGTTTATCGAGGGAATCGGCGCGAAACCGCTCGGCGCCAATTTCTATCCTGAGGATATGACCAAGGAAGAATTCGACGCCGCGTACCTGCCTGGCAAGAACGGGCTCTATTCGCTGATCCGACGCAATGACGATGGCAGCCTGAAACTCATTCCGTACCACGTCGCTTATGCCGACGAGCTCCAAATGGCCGCGGAGCTGCTGCGTGAAGCTGCCAGCATGGCTGAAGATGCCGATTTTGCCAACTATCTCAAGCTGCGCGCTGCTGCATTGATCAGCGATGACTTCCAGGTGAGTGATCTGTATTGGATGGACGTCAAGGCCAACGAAATCGATGTTGTGATCGGCCCTATCGAGACCTACGAAGACCGGCTGTTCGGCTACCGGGCCGCATACGAAGCCTACGTTCTGATCAAGGATCTCGCATGGAGTGCCCGGCTGGCGAAGTTTGCGACGTTTCTCCCGGACTTGCAGGAAGGGCTGCCCGTTCCTGACGAGTACAAACTGGAATCACCTGGCTCGGATTCAGACCTGAACGCATACGATGTTGTCTACTACGCCGGCCACAGCAATGCTGGCTCGAAGACCATCGCGATCAACCTGCCCAATGACGAAGAGGTTCAGCTGGAAAAAGGCACGCGCCGCTTGCAGTTGAAGAACGCGATGCAGGCCAAGTTTGAGAAGATATTGCTGCCTATCGCAGATTTGCTGGTCGACGAGGCGCAACGTGAGCACATCACCTTTGACGCATTCTTCGCCAATACGATGTTTCATGAAGTCGCGCACGGCCTCGGCATCAAGAACACCATCAATGGCAAGGGAACGGTTCGTCAGGCGCTGCTCGAACTGGCGTCCAGCATTGAAGAGGGCAAGGCCGACATTCTTGGACTCTACATGATCACTGAGCTTCACAAGGCTGGCGAGCTTGGCGATGTCGACCTGCGTGACTACTACGTGACCTTCATGACCAGCGTGTTTCGATCCATTCGTTTCGGCGCGAGCAGCGCGCACGGTAAGGCCAATATGGTGCGGTTCAATTTTTTCGTCGACAGTGGCGCTTTCCTGCGAGACTCCGGGACAGGCACGTATCGCGTCGACTTTGACCGCATGCAGACGGCGATGAACGATTTGTCCAGACTCCTGCTGACGCTGCAGGGCGATGGTGATTATGCGGGCGCGCTCGAGCTGACCAACGATAAGGGTGTTGTCGGAAATCAGCTGCAGGCCGATCTCGACCGATTGACGCGAGCAAATATTCCAGTCGATATCACATTCAATCAGGGCATAGCCGTACTCGGACTCGACTAAACGACAAGAGCAAAGATCAGGGGACTCAATTATGACGAAATCTGTATTGCTCGCAGTGTTTGCGAGCCTTGCCATTGCCGCCTGTGGTAGCGGAACCGACGATGCCACGGCGCCGGGCACTGCGGCGAAACAACCCTGGGCGGACTTTGTCGCGACAGTCGTTGACGACTATTACCGGCAAAACCCTGAGTCCGGATCCGATGCCGGTCTGCACCAGTACGACGGTCAGATGTCGGACATGAGTGCCGCGGGGCTCGAGGCGTACGCCAGCTGGATCGAATCGGTGCTGGTCGAAGCAGCTACTTACACTGACGTCGAGGATATCGAGGCATTCGAGCGCGACTACCTGTCATCGAGCCTGGGTGGCCGGCTATTCTGGCTTCGCGATTCGGGGTTTCCGACCAAGAACCCGCTGTTCTATGCCGAAGCAATCGGTATCAGCGTCTTCATTGATCGTGAATACGCGCCGCTGGATCAGCGCCTCAAGGCATACATTCAATATATCGAGCAGGTGCCTGGCTTGCTTGCCCAGATGAAAGCGAATCTCGAGCCGCCGTTGCCGGCGCCATACGTAGAGATGGGCTACCTGGTGTTGGGAGGCATGGTCGAGTACCTGGGCACGACGGTGCCGGAAGTCTTTGCGCCCGTTGACGACGAGCAGTTGCAGCGCCAGTTCAGCGCCGCGAACAGCGCGGCAATCGATGCGATTCAACAGTCCGTAGACTGGCTTGAAGGGCTCAAGGCGACCGCCACGAACGATTATGCGCTAGGCGAAGAACGTTTCCTCAAGATGCTCAGGACGGGGCAGGGCGTCGACATCACGCTTGCGGACTTGAAGGCCGCCGGGCAAAAAGATCTAGATCGCAATCTCGAGACGCTGCACGAGATCTGCGCCGGGTTCGCACCCGGACAGAGCACAGTTGACTGTGTGCGCAAGGTGCAGAATCGTAAGCCTCCCGAGGGCGCAGTCGGTGGCGCACGGCGGCAGTTGCCTATGCTCAGAAAGTTTGTGGTCGACAACAACATCGCGTCGATTCCCGGCACCGAGGATGCTCTCGTCGACGAGGCGCCCCCGCACCGGCGGTTCAATTTCGCGTATATCAATATCCCGGGCCCGTTCGAGCACGGATTGCCCTCAACGTATTTTATTGCGCCGCCCGACCCCAGTTGGTCAGACGAAGACCAGCGTGCGTACGTTATGGGTGAGGCAAGCCTGCTGGCCGTGTCGGTACACGAAGTCTGGCCAGGCCACTTCCTGCAATACCTGCACTCAAACCGAACCCAGAACAATGTTGGCCGGCATTTCGGCACCTATACGTTCAGCGAAGGCTGGGCGCATTACACCGAGCAGATGATGGTCGATGCGGGCCTGGGCGCGGGCGATCCCGAGGTACACATCGGGCAGCTGCTTAACGCGCTGCGGCGCAACGTCCGATACATGTCCGCCATCGGCTTGCACACCGAAGGCATGACGGTGGAAGAAAGTCAGGCAATGTTCCAGGAAAAGGCGTTCGTGGACTATGGCAACGCGGTCCAGCAGGCCTATCGGGGCACCTACGATCCCGGCTATCTCAACTACACGCTCGGCAAACTCATGATCAACAAGTTACGGGAGGACTGGACCGCAGGCCGTGGCGGGCGCGAAGCGTGGGGTAAGTTCCACGATCAGTTTCTGAGTTACGGTGTGCCGCCGATTCCCCTGATTCGCGAGCAAATGCTTGGCGCAGATTATGAGGGCGATACCGCGTTGTTGCCGAACTAACGGACTGGTCTGCTAGAAATCATCCTTGTCCAGTCGCGGCAGCGTGTGGCCGAACAGCGTCGTCAGGTAGAGCGCGTCGCTGGTTTCCAGGACGCCGGTCAGCGTCGAGAACCGCGCGGCCGGGTCGTGCATGTTCATCAGCACCTCGCCATCGCCATTGATGGCAATGACATGCGCGTAAGGCTCCGCCTTGGGGCGCACTGACGCCGGCAGTCGCTGCGTGACTTTGCGCAGAAACGGCTTGTCAGACAGCTTGTCGAGCAACTCATTGCGCGGCGCGACCATGCCGATCCAGAACCGTCCGTTCATACCGTTATTGATGTTGTCCGGAAACGCCGGCAAGTTGTCGATCAGCACTTCCGTGTTACCCGCGTCCGGCCCTTGCAGCCAGTACTTGAGGATTCTGTAGGACCCGGTTTCGGCGATGAGCAGGTACTGTTGATCGTCGCTGATGGCCACGCCATTCGCGAAGTTGAGACCGTCGATAATTACCCGGGCTTCTCCCGTGATGGGCCTGAACTCGATGACCTGGCCATGCCCGCCATGTTCCATGATGTCGAGCAGACTTCCCTCGTAGGTACCGTCGAACTCAGCGGCCCCGAACTTTGTACTGGCCTCGGAAAAATACACGGTGCCGTCATTGCCGACCGCGACGTCGTCGGCGTATACCAGCGGCTGGCCGTTAACTTCGTCGAGCAGAGTGACAACCGATCCGTCCTGAAAAATTCGTTGCAATCCGACGTAGGCATTCGCCACGAGCAGGGAGCCGTCCGCGTCGGTTTCGATGCCGAGCGGGCGGCCCCCGGCATCGGCAAATACATCTACGTTACCGCGGGAATCGATTTGCAATATCGCGCCACCCGTCGTGGTTGCATACAGATGATTATCATGACCCGCGGTTACATCTTCAGGGCCGTGATGTTCGCCCAGGTCGATACCGCGTGCTGCCTCAAGCTGTTCGTTTTGCTCGTACGGGTCGACCAGGCCGAGGTTGGCCGGCGCGTCCCACGCCACCGGATCCACGGGTACCGGCCAAAGCAGCAGGTACAGAATTGTCAGCGCAAGTAGTGATCCGAGTACTGCGAGTGCTTTCGCCATCCGTCACACCGCGCTAGCGTTGGCCGTCGATCATGCGCAGGAATTCAGCTCGCGTACGCGCATCCTTGCGGAATGAACCAATCATCTGGCTTGTCACCATGGAGACGTCTGACTTGTGAATGCCCCGAGTCGTCATGCACTGGTGTACGGCCTCGATAACCACACCGACACCTTTCGGTTTCAGCACGTCTTCGATGCAATTTGCAATCTGTGCCGTCATTTTTTCCTGCACCTGAAAACGTCGTGCGAAGGCCTCAACGACACGAGCCAGCTTGCTGATACCAACAACTTTGTTTCTCGGCAGATAGCCAACATGCGCCTTGCCGATGATCGGGGCCATGTGATGTTCGCAGTGCGATTCGAACGAAATGTCACGCAATACGATCATTTCGTCATAACCTTCGACCTCCTCAAACGTGCGTTTGAGATATCGCACCGGGTCCTGCTTGTAGCCGCTGAACCAGTCCTCATATGCAGTTGCCACGCGTCTTGGCGTGTCGAGAAGTCCCTCGCGACCCGGATCTTCGCCGGCCCAGAGCAGCAGCGTGTGGATGGCGTCCTCGGCCTGCTTGCGGCTGGGCTTGCGCGGCTTGGTGGTTTTCTTGGCCAAAATTTTTCCCCTTTGCATTCTGCGCGTAGCTTACAGCTCATCGATCGTTGCGACGTAGATACCGCCGACTGGCCGTTCGGGCACTCTTCCTTGCTAGGCGGATTGCCGATCGGTTGCCAGGCCAGTCGGGCAGCTCACGCCCGTCCCACCGAGTCCGCAATAGCCGCCAGGGTTTTTCGCGAGGTATTGCTGGTGGTATTCCTCGGCGTAGTAAAACGTGTCGAGCGGCAAAATCTCGGTCGTGATCTGACCGTATCCGGCGCTCGACAGCTCGGCCTGGTAGCCCGCCATCGACTGTTGTGCGACTGCCTGTTGCGAGGTGCTGTTGGTGTAGATGGCGGAGCGGTACTGCGTACCGACGTCGTTGCCCTGGCGCATGCCTTGTGTCGGGTCATGGCTCTCCCAAAAGACGCGTAACAGTTCTGCGTAGCTGACGATGTTAGGGTCGAACACGACAAGGACGACTTCGGCATGACCTGTGGCGCCAGTGCAGACCGCCTGGTAGTCGGGATCCGGCGTCGTGCCACCGGCATAACCCACCGCAGTCGTGAAGACGCCTTCGGTCTCCCAGAAACGCCGCTCCGCTCCCCAAAAACAGCCGAGCGCGAATACGGCTTCCTGCAGGTGGTCAGGGAAAGGACCTTTGATCGGATTGCCGTTGACAAAATGCATGATTACGGGGCCTGGTGTCGCGCGCCGCGCCGCGGGCGGTAGATGATACCGTCGGCACCCTGAAAACGCACCGGAATTGACTGTGTATTGCCCCAATCGGTCGCGCGATATACCGCGAAGTGCAAGTGCGGCATTGTCGTATGCCCGGTGTTACCCGAATACGCGATCATCTGACCCTGAGCCACGCTCTCGCCCACCGCCACAAGCGCACCGTCCTTCTGCAGGTGGTAGTACTCGCCTGTCGTGCCATCGCTGTGCAAGATCACGATGAAGTTCGCGTACTGCCCACAGCCGTCTTCCCAGCATCCTTTGCTGTGCGATTCTTGTACGCGTGCGACAACGCCGGCACGCGCCGCATGCACGGGCGTGCCGACTGGCATGTCGAGATCAATCGCGAACTCCTCGAGTCCCGTATGACTGAAACGTGAGCCATAGCCCTGAATGATGCGATACGATTTTCCGCTCGAGTACGGCAGCGCATAGAGGTGATCATCATCGTGCACGGCGTCCTTGTCGCCGACAGTCCAGTCGAATGAATAATGATAGTCGCCATCGCTACGAGAGTTGTCATTGCTCAGCAGCATTATCTGTTCTGACTGGTTTGGTGCGAGCGTGCGTGTGACGGTTTTTGGACCGTCGATACTAAGATCACGAGTACGAATTCGCAGCGTGTAGGTAATTGGGTACTCGCGCAGGTTTTTTGCGCGAAGCTCGACGTTGCCGCCCTGATCGACTGCGTCGACGCATATCCACTCGTCTCTGCAATCAGCCGAGGCGGGACCGACATGGGCCAGAAATATCAACCCAACCAAACTAATCTTGAATGAGTGTTTCGGAATCGTTCTGCCCCCCTTCGATTCTGCACCTCGAGATTATTCTTGTTCGGCAGCAGCAGCCCCAGACCGGATCGTATCCAGATCCGACTGACGATAAAAGAACGTGTGTACTAGCGTCTGGTTTGGCGTGGCCATAACCTCGGCATCCTCAAATCTGGGCCGGTAAAGTCGCTGCCGCAGTCCGCGCATCACAGTCCGCTGCATATCTGTAAATTCTGGTGGGTCGGCCTCAACCAGTTCTACCGCAGTCACGCGCCCGCGAGTCGATATCTCGAAAGCCACAGTGATCTTGCCGCGTAGCAATGGGTCGTCACTTTGCAGGCCGTCGTCATTCGCGTCTTCCGCATTGATGTATTCCGGTAAAATGCCCTGCTTGAGAGGCACAATGCTTTCAAGTTGCGCGCGTCGGACGTCCAGCCTAGGTTCATCCCGATCCACAGACAATAGCTCCCAAACGCCAAGATAGATCTGTTGTCCGCGCTGCGCATTGCCTTGATAAATGTAATAGTCGCCAAGTGCCAGATTTGCCTGAGTGACTGCCTGCCAATCGGACTCCGGGCTGTCGCCGGCAATTCTTGCGGCACGTTTAAAATAGATCTCGCCGGACGACATATGTGTGTCCTGATACGATGCAGAACCCGACATATCGATGTAGAAAAACGATTTGCCTAGCATGATCAACGGCTTGACCAGACGCATATCATCCTTGCCGACGTTGACTTCAATAATGCGGATGACGCGACGATAGGTCGCGCGCTCATCATATATAAGCCCGGCGCGGTGCTGCCAGGCCGCGCGACGCATCAGGGATGGAATGAGACCTAATACATCAACGTCATGCCTGCGGACCTGCAGCGCGTAAATCGCATCCTGCGCTTCCTTGGCCGCATCGAGATCACCCATGCGCAGCATCGTCTCGGCGATGGATTCGAGCAACTCAATCTGATCGAGATTGTGCGGGCCTTCGTTGACATGAGTGACATGCACTGCGCGCTCAAATGTTGCAGACGCGAGGTCGGGTCTACCGCTCTCGAGCTGTGCTGCACCAAGGCCTTTAAGTGGATTAACCAGCTGCGCGTTCAATCGATCTTCATTGTCTTCGATTATCTCGATCGCAGTCTGAAAATTCTGTTGCGCGGCGTCATATTGTTCGGTCCGGTGCTGAACAATTGCGAGATTAGTGAGCGCTTTCGCAAATTCGTTCGACTGCGGGCCGCTTGCGCGGATAGCCAGCTCGACGATGCGCTTTGCAACCGTGTCGGCTTCGTCTAAAACGCCGTCATCCATCAGCTGTTTGAATAGCGCGAACTCGTTTGCCAGTGTTTGTGAATCGTTCGCCTCCGGTACCGACATTTCCTCCGGATCGTCGACTCCCTCGTCGATTCCTTCTTCGGCAACCGGAACTATTTGGCCTTCCTGCACGGTTTGCGGAGAAATTTCCCGCTCAACCTCTTCGGCCGGGGCGCTAAGGGTGACATTCGCCGCGTTCACGTTGGCGGCCCCAAGCAAGAGCAGCGTAAGCGGGATAAGGTTGGGTATTTTTGTCATCGCCATGGCTAGCTTTTCAGACTTCCCTAGACCCGATAAGTTCTGCAACCCGGTCGCCCCAGGCCACAGCCCAACTATACCTAATTACAGGTTCAGGCCAAGCTGCTGCTGGCCCGGGCGTTGAAACTGACTGCAGTCCAGCTGGCGCTGATAACGCTCCGAGACCAGGCCGTGGCGCCTGCTGGCGGCACGGAATCTCTCGCCGAGCATATCTGCATAAGCGCCTCGCCCGGTCTGGCGTATACCGAAGCGATTGTCATAATCACGGCCGCCGCTGGCTTGCCGCACCAGACTCATGACGTGCTCTGCGCGATCCGGGAAATGTGCATGCAACCACTCGACAAATAGATGCTTCACTTCATACGGCAGGCGCAGAAAGATGTAATGTGCATCTGACGCACCGGCCCGTGCCGCTGCCTGCAGAATTTTTTCGATTTCGCTATCGTTGATCGCCGGAATAAGCGGTGCCATCAACACACTGGTTGGGATGCCGCTCGACGTCAACGCTTCGATCGCTTTGAGCCGCGCTTCTGCGCTCGGAACGCGTGGCTCCATGATGCGCTTCAAGGCGTCATCCATGGTCGGCAGGCTCACGGCGATCGAGCACAAACCGCGACTGGCCAGGCGTGCCAGCAAATCAATATCACGCGTGATTAGCGCGCCTTTCGTAATAAGATTGACTGGATGGCAGTGCTTGTCGAATAACTCCAGCAGCTGCCGCGTAACGCGGGTCGTCTTTTCAGCCGGTTGGTAGGGGTCTGTATTGGCTCCGATCGTGATCGGTCTGCACTCATAGGCGGGCTTTTCCCATTCCTCGAGCAGGCGGCTGGCTGCATTGGGCTTATAAAAAATCCGCGTCTCGAAATCGAGTCCCGGGGACAGGTCCAGATAGCTGTGACTCGGCCGCGCATAGCAATAGATGCAGCCGTGCTCGCAGCCCTGATAGGGATTGATAGAGCGATCGAACGGCACATCCGGCGACGTGTTATGGCTGATGATCTTGCCGGCCTGCATGGCCGAGAGCACTGTCTCGGGTGCCATATCGTCCTGCCGGGCGGTTTCTTCATCGCTGTATTCAACGAACCGGGCGGCAAAGCGGCCGTCATGCTGCGAAATCGCGCCGCGACCTTTACGTGGACTCGGAGACACTGGACACCTCGATACTGGATAAAAACACAGTATTCGACAACTTGCTCTGGGTCAACTGATCGGTCTGCGGTTGGCCGTGGCCAGGATGTTGCTCATCGCAAGTAACGCGCAGCTCCGCGAACTCCCCCAAGCGGGATCGAGACATGACGATGAGTGAGCTTCGGGCCGCGGCTGCCAGACTAATTAAGGACTCTGTATCTAATTAAGGACTCTGTATCCGCGCCCACTCATGCAGCGCTTGAACACGAGCTGTTTTTCCCGGTCCGCGTCCAGGCCCGAGCGCGTGCCGCCGTACAAGCCACCGACGGCCGCGCCTTCGGCGACGTCGCTGGAATTGCCGCCAACGGCGCCCGCGGCCGCACCGATGACCGCGCCGATTCCGGCTCCTTTGGCGACGCCCTTCGCCATGACGACCTCATCCGTATAGGCCTCACACTCCCGCCAGTCACGGTCGTACTCGTCCTTGTCGACACCTCTCATGTCAATAATCGGATTGGGGTTCGCAGCGCAGCCCGCAGCGAGTGCGACCGTAAACGCCAGAATGATTGACTTGATTGCGTCCATCACGATTCCCATTAAACTCAACTACCCTCGATACAACAACGCAGCAGTCTTGGCTCCGTTGACAGGATGCACGGTATATTTGGATGGCCCCGACATCACATAGTTCAACCGCGCGCGCAATCCTCTACGCGTTCCTGGCGAATTTCGGCATTGCCATTGCCAAGACCTGGGCTGCTATGGTGACCGGTTCCGGCAGCATGCTCGCGGAGGCGATTCATTCCTATGCCGACACGGGCAACCAGGTGCTGCTCTATCTGGGACTGACGCAGTCGCAGCGCCCGCCGGATTCCAAGCATCCGCTCGGCTACGGCAAGCTCAGCTATTTCTGGAGTTTTATCGTCGCGCTGCTGCTATTCAGCCTTGGCGGCTTGTTCTCGATTTACGAGGGCTGGCACAAATTCAACCACCCGGAAGAGCTGTCACAGGTCTGGATCGCAATTGTTGTTCTCGTGATTGCGATCCTGCTGGAGGCGGGCTCATTACTTGGTTGTCTGCGTGAGATTCGCAACGTGCGCGGAGACAGGCCGTTTCTCGAGTGGCTTGAGCACACGCGCAATTCCGAGCTCGTTGTCGTGCTCGGCGAAGACATAGGCGCGCAGCTAGGATTGATTCTGGCGCTAGGCTTCCTGATTGCCGCTTCGATAACCGGCGATCCGGTTTACGATGCGCTTGGGTCGATGTGCATCGGTGTGATTCTGCTCGTGATCTCCATCTTCATCGCCTGGCGCGTCAAATCACTACTGGTCGGTCGTTCGGCCGATCCGGAGATTCAGAAAGCGATCGATGCAATCATCGCTGACGAAGACTGCATCGATCGCGTGTTCAACACGATTACGATTCAGTTCGGACCCGATACGATGCTCGCCGCCAAGCTCAAAATGCACCAGGGAATAGACATCGACGCGGCGGTCGCAATCATCAACACTCTCGAGCGCAAACTGAAAGAGCGAATCCCGAACTTGAAATGGTGTTTCATAGAGCCCGACGTCACAGACTGACGCCGGGTACGGATCGTACTAGGCGGATTCTTTGTACAGGTGTACGTCCCGTTGCGGGAACGGGATTGAGATACCTTGCTTGTCAAAGCGCTTCTTGATGGCTTCAGTCAGGTCAAACTTGACGGCCCAATAGTCGCTCGTATTGACCCAGGGCCGCACGACAAAGTTGACGCTGCTGTCGCCAAGCTCCGAAACGGCGATGGTGCACGCCGGCTCGCCAAGGATACGATCGTCTGCCGCGATAAGGTCCTGAATCGTGCTACGGACCTTGTCGAGGTCATCGCCATAGCTGACGCCGACAACCATGTCCACGCGCCGCGTCTCGTTCGCGGAATAGTTGATGATCACACTGTTCATGACCTGGCTATTGGGCACGATAATAGTCTTGTTGTCCGGGGTCTTAAATGTCGTCGTCAGTATTTGCACGCCTTCGACCGTGCCACCGATACCAGCGGCTTCCACGTAGTCGCCAACGCGGTAGGGCCGAAACAGCACGATCAGCACACCGGCGGCAAAATTTGACAGCGAGCCCTGCAGCGCAAGGCCTACAGCGAGGCCGGCGGCACCAAGAACGGCAATCAACGACGTCGTTTGCACGCCAAGCGCGCCGATCGCAGCAATAATGACGAAAACGAGCAGCACCATGCGCACGAGATTGGTAACGAACGTTTCGAGCGTCTTGTCGACTTCCTGTTTCTGCATCAGGGCCTTGAGGCCGCGTACGAGTATGCCGATGATCGAGCGACCGACGACGAAGATGACCAGCGCGGTCACGAGATTGATCCCGAACTCCACGCCAGTGGTCTGCAGTAACCCGAGAATTTCGGTCCAGTCGAGCCCCAGGTCGGGGAGGTTTGCTTGATCCATTTTGCTTTCCTTTGTGCTGGCTTATGTTGTCTTGCTGCGCAGAATCAGCCAGTTGCCCGCGAGCGTCAGCATAATGCCAAGCGCTGCGATCGCGGTCCACCGGTACCCCTCGACGACTGTCGAGATTGCCAGAGCGACGACCGGGAACAATACCGAGCTGTAAGCGGCGCGAGCTGAACCGATGCGGCGAATCAGTGCCAGGTAACAGCCGAACGCAATGGCCGAGCCGAAGACCGCCAGGTACGCAAGTGAGATAATGTAGCCCGGTTGCATCGAAAAATTGAACTCTCGTCCGAGCCAAGCTGCGATAAGCGAAGATAACAATGCAGACCACGCCATGGCATGTGCATTTACCGCGATGACCGGTAACTCGTGTCGCGTATTGATGACGGCCGTCATATTGCCGAACGACGCGAGGATAGTCCCAAGCAGAACTAACGACATCCCGACAATCGTATTGTCCCCAAAGCTGAGGACCGAAACCTCGGGCCAGAAGATCATCGCTATCCCGCCGAGCCCTAATAGTCCGGCGATCACTAGCCGGCCATCGATTCGCGTATTGAAGAAGATTCGCTCGTTGATCGCGTTGAAAAGCACAATGCTGCTAAACACAACGGCAACCAATCCCGATGTGATTCGTGCCGTCGCGTAATACACGAGAAGGTAATTCAGACAGAAGAGCAACGTACCCTGCAATAGTACAAAGCCATAAGCATTTGCAGGAAGGCGTATTTGGCGCCCTGAAATCAGCGCGTAGCCATAAAGCAGCACAGCTGCAATGCCGAATCGGTAACCGACAGACACCTCCGCGGCGACGACGCCGAATTGAAACGGTATTGCCGCCCAGGTGGAGCCCCAGATCATGACGACTGCGGCGTACAGGAATAATACCTGCATGCATCTACTGACCGGGCGTTCCGGCCGTGCCCGGTTGGAAGCGGAAGATCGTATACGGTCCGCTGGACCTGATGTGCGCCTGTGATTGCAGTACGACATCGGCCAGTGCGCTGTCAGCAATATACAACCAACCGTCGGGCCCGAACGACAAAGCGTCGGGCCAACGCAATCTTGGTGAACGGACGAGCGTGCGCAGATCTTTCTCCTTGTCGACCACGAAGATCGAGCCGTGTTCGACGTCAGTGATGTAGACATTACTTTCGACGTCGATGCTCAGGCCGTCGCTGAGAGGCTTTGTCACGTAGCGTTCGATTCGCGCGGCAATTTGTGCATTGGGTATGGAAGGGTCGGTGAGGTCGCTCAGCCGGACCCGGTAAAGGCCCGATCCGGTCAGCGCGCCGAAAAACAACCACTCATCGCCAAGCGCGATGCCATCAACGCCGCCGCGAAGCGACACAATGCCGCCACCGAAAGTCATTTTCCGGTCCTGACTCCGAATCAGATACTTCTGCGCAGCGACCGACAGATGTGATTCAAGGACACGCCGGGCCGATGCCGATTCAATGTCGTAAACGATGATTGCCGGCTTTTTTCGCCAGAAGCTCGCGTCCGCAATGATGATCGTCCTGCCGTCCGCGCTAACCTGCAGGTCCTGCAGGAACGAACCCACCGGTGCGATGTCTTTGGCGAAGCGTTGATCGTGAACCAGATTGCCGGTGTCGAGATCGAAGGCGAGCAGACGCGCCGTGCGAATTCCATGGTTGCCATGATCGACTGTCCAGAGACGATTGAACCGATCCACGACGACGCCGAGAACCGTGTCGAACAGGCGCGCCTGCGAGGCACCGTCTGGAAACGGCTCAGATGCACCGTCCACGTACTCTAGTAGCTTGTTGCCCTGGGGTCGGGATTCGGGGTGCACTGTAAAAAACAGCCGGCCGGTCGCGCTAACGGCGACATTGCCAATGGGCTCGGGATAGGACAGGACCTCTTCGATAACATTCTCACCGAGAATAGGCGGAGTCGAAAGATCCGGGTATGGGTCGCCGCCACCGTATCGTACCCAAACGGTGGTCGTTACGATCACTGCCAGTATCAGCAGGAACAGCAGGATTTTCTTCATTTTTGGCTGCTGTCCTCAGTGTGTTCTCCCGGACCGGGATTCTACATGATTGCCGAGTCGTGTCAGGCGAGAAATGCAACGACCCACGCGACGATAATGATCAGCAGCGCGAGCACCGCCGCAGAGATTTGCCAGCGCGGGCGGACGAGCTGGTCGCGCACCAGCGTCAGTAACACACCACCGCTAAGGCCGCAGAGAAAGCCCATCAGATGCGCGCCGACGTCGGTATTGGATTCGGCGCTGCCGTCACCCGTACCCGTGTACATGAGCAGGGCGAAACCGCCGACGATCGGACCGACCCGGTACGGCCATTTCTCCTGCGACATCAGTTTGGCGCGCCAGACGAAACCGGCGAGCAGGCCAAGTGCGGCGAAGACGGCCGTCGACGCGCCGATCGAACGATGCGATGACTCGAGCAGCAGGGTATTAAGTGCATTGCCCGAGGCACCGGCCAGCACAATGGCCAGCCAGGCAATACCCGGGCCGAGCAGGCGGCCGGCGAACAGGCCGAAAAATGCGCCGAACACGAGGTTTCCGAGCAGATGGCGCAGCCCTGCATGCAAGGTCAGCGCCGTTATGGTTCGCCACCATTCGCCCGCGCGGACCAGCACGCCGTCGACACGTCCTGCACCCACCCAGTCCTTTGCAAAATACGATTCGCCTGCGAGCCACGCCACGGCACAAATGACCAGGACGTAGGCAACGACGCCGGGCAACGCGTTCTGATGGACGAAGGGTTTGACTACTTTCGGTCGCCGCGGAGGGTTCTCCTGCTCATAGAGCCGGAGCTCTTGCATCGCTCGGGCCGAGTATTCAGCCGGTACGATCACAGCACATCCTGCAACATCGTCGACGATTTCATAGGGAATTTGTAATGACGTAAGCACAAGGGCGCGATCCGAACACGCCCGCCGGTTGCGGCTTTCAAATACTACTCTCATGTCACTAATCATGGTTTGCGGTAAGCTTAACAGCCGCTTTGAAGCCGAGACAGGGCCCGCTCATGAGACACTCTCCGATCGTTCTGATGATTGCCGTATGCGCGACCAGCGATGTCGCAATTGCCGAAGTTGTTGATGCGAGCCCAGGTGGTTTCTCGCTCGTCCAGGAAGTTGCTATCGATGCCCCAAGGAGCGATGTCTGGCGTGCGGCGGTCTACGAAGTTGGTCAGTGGTGGAGTAGCAATCACACAATTTCGGGTGACGCCAGGAATATGAGGATCGATCCCAGGCCGCAGGGTTGTTTCTGCGAAGCGATCGGCGAGCATACGGGCGTTGTGCATCTTACGGTTACCTTCGTGAATACAGACGTACTGCTGCGGCTCACCGGAGGACTCGGCCCGCTCGGATTGATGGGCGTAAGTGGTAACATGACGTGGGAGTTTTTCGATACCGAGGCGGGCACGCGCGTCGTATTCTCATACGTCGTCGGCGGTTATAGCCCCAGCGGACTGGATGAAATTGCCGGGCCGGTCGACTTCGTGATCGGTGAAGCGCTGCAGCGGCTCAAAGCGCATATCGAGACCGGTGATGCGGACAACGCCAGTATCGAATGAGGCCCCTGCACCGCGGCCTTCATCAACCGTTGTGCTTGTCCGCCCGGCAGACCCGGCGCCCGAGATTTTCATGGTAAAGCGTCATGAGCTTGCCTCGTTTGGATCTGCCTATGCATTTCCTGGCGGTGTACTCGAGGATGCTGATCGCCGTGTGCACGATCGCTGCGTCGGTGTTTCACCTGCCGCTGCAGGTCGGCTGCTGGGGCTCGAAAAGGGCGGCCTGGACTACTTTAGTGCGGCCGTGCGTGAGCTATTTGAAGAGACGGGCGTACTGCTTGGACAGACGCGGTTCGATGCGGACAAACTCGTTGAGCTTCGCGTGAAGCTCAACGAAGGCTTTCTGACCTGGGACACGTTCGCTGCCGAAGGCGAACTCGAGCTGCAATGTGACGCGCTCCATTATTTCAGTTTCTGGATAACGCCTGTCGGGTTGCCAAAGCGCTACTCGACGCGCTTCTTCCTCGCAGAGCTGCCTGCAGAACAACAGGCGGTCCACTGCGGCAGCGAACTGACTCAGTCATGCTGGATGTCGGCGCGGGACATCCTCGTTGCCCACGAAGACAAGAGAATGACCGTGCATTACCCAACCCGCAAGACGCTCGAACGCGTGCAGCAATTCAATTCAACCCGTGCGCTGCTCGAATGGGCGCGATGTTGTGCAGAGAAAGGTGTGATCTGTGACCAACCCGCCTTCGGGCCGGACCTGCTTCGATGACGTCGTTCGGTCCCGAAATGCCGGACTACAGCGAACTCGCGCCGGGCATCCGACGCATTGTCGCGCCCAACCCGTCAATGATGACCGGGCCCGGAACCAACACCTATCTCTTCGGTACTGAAGAAATCGCCGTGGTCGACCCGGGCCCGACGATCGGCAGGCACCTCGACAACATTGTCGAAAAAGCCGCTGCCCCGATTCGCTGGATTCTCGTGACGCATACGCACCCTGATCATTCGCCCGGCGCGGCGCTGCTCGCCGAGTCGACAGGTGCCGAGCTGCTCGGGATGCCCGCACCCAAAGGTCAGCATCAGGACAAGTCGTTCATTCCGACTCGCGTTCTGGCAGATGGCGATGCATTGCAAACGGACGAGTTCCGGCTCGAGGTCGTGCACACGCCCGGGCATGCGTCGAATCATGTTTGCTACCGGCATGAAGCGCTTGATTGGCTGTTCACTGGCGATCATGTGATCGATGGTTCAACCGTCGTTATTGATCCGCCCGACGGCAACATGAAGCACTACCTCGAGTCGCTGCAGCGCGCCAGGGAATTGCACTGCGATGCGCTGTTGCCGGGTCACGGCGAGCTGATCGACGATCCCGTTCGCATCATCGACTGGATAATCGGTCATCGACTGCAACGTGAGGCGAAAGTGGTTGCCGCGATCGAGGCTAACCCTAACCTGACAGCGCACGCGCTTGTGCCACATGTCTACAAAGACGTAGATCCGAAACTTTATGGCTGGGCAGAACGCTCGCTGCTTGCGCACGCGCTGAAACTCGAGGCGGACGGCGTCGCAGTTCGGAGCAGGGGGCGCTGGACCGTGTATAGGCCCGCCACGGCGGGCGATGATCGAGTCTAAATCATTGTTTTTACTTATAAAGTTTTGTTATTAATGTTCCACAGAGGCAACCCGACCGGGCGCGACGTGGGCAATTCAGCGAATTGCCGCAGGCCTGACTCACCCCCGGGGAGCGGCTTGATATGATCGATCACTTCGCATAGCGTACGCGGGCCAGATTTTGAGGACCACCACATGACATTCGTTGTCACCGAAGCCTGTATCAAGTGCAAATTGACGGACTGCGTCGAGGTTTGCCCGGTTGACTGTTTCCACGAAGGACCGAACTTTCTCGTCATCGATCCCGAGGAGTGCATCGACTGCACTCTGTGCGAACCCGAATGTCCGGTCGAGGCGATCTATTCCGAAGACGAATTGCCGGCGGGTCAGGAACATTTCCTCGAACTCAACGCGGAACTATCCGCGGAATGGCCGGTTATCACCGAGATGAAAGACCCGCCCGACGATGCCGACGAATGGCGAGACGTGAAGGACAAGCTGCAATACCTGGAGCGGTGAGGTTATTCCGCGCGCGACCGGAATATTTGTCCCCCTAATTCTCGGTTGATCGGCAACATCCTGTTGCCGACCCTTTGGGCGCACTGCGTGCGTCCAAAATCGCTCCTGGCGATTTAATCGCTGCGCCTTATTTCCCGGGGACAAACATCCCGTCCGCGCGCCCAACGAACCTGCATCGAACGGCCAAGGGGCCGCGGCATCTACGACGATCCGATGAACGAGATCAGCACTTCGGCGAGTTCTTCGCCTTTGTCCTCCTGCAGGAAATGGCCGGCATTGCGTATCTTTACGTGTTCGATGTTCCGTGCGCCAGGGACGCGGTCCTGAAACGGACGTTCGCCGCCGCGGGTTATCGGGTCACGGTTGCTGAACGTCGTCAGAAACGGTTTATCGAATGTCGATAACAGCTGCCACGCGCGCCGATTGTCGTCGCTGGCGACGTCGTCGGGTCCGGTCGGCACGAGTGCTGGAAACGCGCGCGCGCCGGCCTTGTATCGGGCCGAGGGAAACGGCGCGTCGTAAGCTGCTACCTCGGCTTTCGTGAGGTCATTGACGGTGCCGGACTGAACGATACGGCCGACCGGAAACCAAGGGCTCCAGCGGGCAAACGCACGCCAGATCCTGAATGCGCGCGGAAATTCCTCGTCGCCGGTCGGCATGCCGCCGTTGCCGAGCGCGATGCGCGCAAAACGGTGCTGATTTTCTGCCGCAACGCGCAGCCCGATCAGGGACCCCCAGTTCTGGCAAAACAGCGTGATGTCGTTGAGGTCGAGCGCCTCGATGAACTGCCGCATCCAGTTGACATGACCGGCATAGCTGTAGTCGCTTCGCGCAGCAGGCTTGTCAGATCTGCCAAAGCCGATCAGGTCCGGCGCAACGACCCGATGCCCGGCGCTCGCGAGCGGCGGGATCATCTTGCGATACAGATACGACCAGCTCGGCTCGCCATGGAGCAGGAGTACCGGGGCGGCGTCGGCGGGTCCCGCGCCGACGTAGTGCATACGCAAACCGGCGATCTCGACGTAGTTCGGTTCGAAGCCATAGCCCGGGAGGTTGGCGAATCGATAATCTGGTGTGCGCAAGGCATTCATGTGCTGACAGCTGTGTCGCCGGGAGGACAATGTCACTATCATAGATGAGTATGTTCCTCCAGCCGCCACTGAAGATAAGCATCCGCGCAAAGATCGTTCGCTGGATCACCGGCGCGCTGATCAAGCGCATCGACGCGAAAACGGCGAAAGTCGCTTCGCTGCGCCGGCGTTGGCATGGGTTTTCCGTAATTCTGCGGACTGTGTTTGGCGTGAAGGCGAATCGCTCTGCGGTGCAAGGGCTTCCAGCGTTGTGGATGCAGCCAAGACGGGCAACAGATAACAAGCTGTTGCTGTATCTGCACGGCGGTGCCTACATCATGGGCAACATCGCAACGCACCGGCAATTCGTCAGCTTCATTGCGCGTGAAGCCGGTGTTCGGGCTCTACTGCCGGAGTACCGGCTTGCCCCGGAACACCGGTTCCCGGCAGCTGTTGAAGATGCGGCTGGACTCTACCGTGCGCTGCTGGCAGACGGCTATGCGGCGGAGGACATCGTTGTCGCCGGCGATTCGGCCGGCGGGGGGCTTACCATGGCAATGTTGCTGGCACTCCGGGATGCTGACGATCCATTGCCAGCCGGCGCCTGCCTGCTCTCGCCCTGGCTGGACCTGGCTGCGGCCGGCGAGACCATGACGACGCGCGCAGAGAGAGACCCCTGGTTCAAACCGCAAGACATGCCGATCGTTGCGGACTACTACTGCGAACCGGGACAGCGCATGAATCCGCTGGTATCACCCGTTTATGCAGACCTGTCCGGGTTGCCGCCGCTTTACATTCAGGTTGGTGAAGAGGAAATACTGCTTAGCGATTCCACGCGTGCGGCAGACAAAGTGACAGCCGCCGGTGGCGAAGTTGAACTCGAGATCTGGCCGGGCATGTGGCATGTGTTTCAGATGTTCGTGTATCTGATGCCGGAGGCAAAAATCGCGACCAGGAAGATCGGCGCATACATCCGTCAGGTATTGCGCGTCGCCAGTCCCTAGAACCCCGTCTGCTTCTGCGCGTCGTCGTGCATCTTGGTCAGAAATGACCGGATCGCAGGCTCGGCTTCCCCACGCGACATGAGCTTTTGCTTTTCGAGAACGACGGCCATGTCCTTGAGCGTTCGCTTGCCGTCGATCAGCGACATGATGAAAGAATAAATCTGTGTCGTCATCGCCTGGCTGCGAAACGATGCCAACAGCGGCACCGGCTCTTTGCCTGTTACGATCCAATCCGGTAATGCCCGATGTCGCGGTGGCGGCTCGACCGCACGTTCTTTATATGCCGAAAACGTGAATACTTTTTCCTGCCGCCCGTGGCGGCTTGCCGGAGAGCACATGTACGGAATCGTCGCTTCGGATACGTACGGATCACTGAAGCCGTTTTCGGCGACGATCGCCTTGGTTTCCTCGGGACTGTAACGACGCCCGCGCTCGGGATGGGCAAATGCCAATGAGCCGAAATTGACCCAGCGGCCGTTTGCCTTCAGCAATGCATTGATGCGCGCTGCAAGCACGGGCAGATCTTCGCTGACGATGTCGATCAGCCACGGCGTGATAACCGTATCGAACGCCTGACTCGCGAACGGCGGGCGCAAGGCGTCCCCGAGCACGAGGTGAAAACCGTCGCGAACAACGTCGGGCGCCGACAGCGTGCGCAAAACAGCGTCGTCTTCGAGCGATTTCGGCGCGATCGGAAATTCGTATAATTTCAATGCCCGGCCTTGGGTGACGGCCTGTGCGATCAGCAGCAGCAGCGGATTGAAGTCCATCGCGATCGTCGTGGTGCAGTCCGCCTGCATGTGCAGGTCGTATGCCAGGCGCCCGGCGCCGGCGCCCAGCACGAGCACGATGCCGAGTTCCGCATTTTCGTGCAGCACCGAGCGGAGCTGTTTGAGCGACGCCTTGTTTTCCTCGTCGCCCCATGCCCAGTCGCGATGCACATTGGCGTAGTAAGTATTCAGGGCCTGATCGGCCGGAAGTCGCGTCCGCAGTGCGAGGTAGCTTTCATAGTTGCCGTGCATCGACTGCACATCGACGGGCCGCAGGAGTTTTTGCAGCGAGCGGCGGTGTGAATCGGTCGCTTTCTTAAAGCGCTCGATGCGTCGTTTCGTCAGCGGCCGCAGATCCTTGTTCTTGAGTTCGGTTTCGAGACCAGCCGATTCCTGGCTGAGCTGTTGCAGCGAGAACTGCAGACGCCCACGCCATTCGCCGAGGGTTGCCTGCGGTTCGGCGAACATCCAGGGAATGCCATCGATCGACGGGAAGTCGATTTTGCAGGCGCCGCAACTGTAGACACCGGCGTTTTCCGTCAGAGGCGTCTTATCGCAACGGGGACAAGCCAGCAAACTGAAAAGGTCATCCGACATGGCCGGAGTATAACTGCATGGGTGCGACCGGGACATTAACCACCTTCATGGCTCGGTTGATCGGCGACATCTTGTTGCCGACCCTTCGGGCGCACTGCGTGCGTCCAGAATCGCTCCCGGCGATGTTGTCGCTGCGCTTTACTTGCGATAACGCACATCCGGCCCACGGCCAGGTGAGGACTTGCGTTCTGCGGCCAAGCGGCCCCAAAAAAAAGACCGGTCATGCGACCGGTCTTTGGGTTTCCGTATAGCGGGGGAGAGCTATACGGGGTTGCCGATAGTGCCGTTACATATCGGCGTAAAGGCCGTCAGGCTGTCCTGCATGCTCGAGTTGCCAAGACCGTGGTTCGGGAACACGTTCGCGAACTGGCCCTGCTCGCCGTGAAGCGCCATGTAGTTTAGAAGCACCGTATTTACGAGCAGGTTGACGTTGTTTGCTGCCGGCGTCGCTGCGCGTTGCACCGAGCCGCCTGCGTCCATGTAGCCGATTTGCTGATGAACCGCCTGTTCCTCGGGCGTCGCACCGATGATGGTCGGTCTCCGGCCCGGGTTGTACACGAGGAAGAAGGCGCCGGCAGTCGAAGAGTTATCACTCGACCACTCGCCCTTACCGCGGCCGGCCAGCGAGTTATCGATCGTGCCGTTCGAAGACAGCGAGCCGTCACTGAAGACATACATCATCAGCGGCACGCCCTGGCGGGCGGCGTACTCGAGACAGGCGCCCATGCAGCGGCCGGCGCGCTCGTCCTTGACTTCGCCTTCAGCTCGGGCACCGCCGTGGTAGTCGTAGCCACCCATCTCGATGGTACCGGCACCCGCGTAGCCGTTGATGACGAGTTTCATGATGGCCGCGGTTTTGCGGAATTCCTGTCCGTCGCGCCCACCGCCATTGAACTCGGCGTCGGTAAAGATGCCGGTTGGTCCAACGATCATCGGATCCTGTGACGGATCGATCGGCACACCTCCAAAACGATCGGCGATGTCCGCAGACTTCAGGTAGCCGCAGCGAACCAGCTCCTTGATTACCGCTTCTTGCGTAACCTGCGTGTTGACCTGGTCCATCTTGCGGTCAGTGATTCGGTATATCGACTCCATCACAGCCGTCGCGTCATCTTTCGACAGGATACCGACGAGATCGCCGGTATCGACGAGGTTCACAACGTCGCCCGGGCGGTCTACCTTGGTCGGCGTCAGGCTGGGGTCCATCAGCGCCTGTGGCAAGGTCGAGTTACCACCGGACGCCGTATTTTCGGTTCCGGTCAATGTCAGGATCGAACCGTCAGCGCCAAGACCGCCGGTGCCGGCACGCGCAATGCCGTTCATCGGATTGTGCGGGTTGTTGCCGGTGTCATTATCCGAGCGTGCCGGAATGACGGCGCCGTTGATGAACTGCTCATTGCCCGGTGTCAGGCTGTTCATGATGCCGCGACGGAATGCGCTATCCAGATGAAAGCCCAGTCCGAGATCGAAGTTCTCGTACGGCAATTGCAGCGTCGGATCGACGAGACCAGGAATCATGTCTCCGGGCAGGCCCATCTTTTCGTAGCCAGCGGTCGACAGGAAGTCCAGCTGTCCGCCTTCCTTGCCAACGAGTACGTTCGAGCCGGCAATGTTCGCGCCACCTGCCAAATCAAAGCAGATAAACGGTATCTTGCCGGCGCCATTCGTCGCGATCTGACAAGGGTTCAGCAGCAGCGGGCTCAGGTCTCCCGACAGGGCGGCCATCGCTTCACGCGGGTTGGAGAACAAGCTCAATATGCCTGCGCCTGTCGTATAGGCAGCGCCTGTCATGAAGCCCTGCGCTACGAACTGGCGTCGGGTGACAGGACGCGGATGGTCTGCGTGATACTGCGGCTCATCCCAGTGCCGTGCATTACGTTTCTTAGCCATAGCTGTATTCCTTTCCTTATCCTGTCTTTTACTGAACCAGTGTCACTGCGTTGCCAAGCATGGCGGCACAGACACCCTTTGAAATTGCCCGCGTATCACTACCACCGGCTATTAAGCGATCAACGAGGTTGTCGGGTCGACCGCCGGCAGCCAGGAAAGTCGCGAGCTCCGCATGCACGTCGGCGTATGCCGGCTGACTCGCAAGTCCCGTGCCCATGACGAAGTCGATCATTGGTGTGACAAACAAGTCACGATTGCCTGCAGAAAAAGCTGTTCCCGGAGCCGCATCGAAATTGAATCCTGGGAACATCTGTCCTCTGGTCGGGTTCGGATTACCGTCCATATTGACCAGCGCGTCGCAGTATGCGATCGCGAGCTGCGCGACCGCTACTTGGTGCGACGACAGGAACGTGTTGATGTCTTCAACGGCTGGCAGCGATTGCCTGAGCTCCTGGTACGTCATGTCGACATTCACAAAATCGGTCCAGTCGATACCGGTTGCCTCAGAGAACGTTGCGTTGATCTCGTCAAACGTCCGCAATCCGATCTTCGAAGCCGGAACGAGGTCGTTCTCGGTAACCACGAGCATTGGATAATCGGGGCGGTTGAACGTATTGCCCGCGAGCACATCGAAGGTCAGGAAGAACTCGTCATCCTGAGGTCCCTTCTCGAGCGGCAGTACCGCACCCAGTGAGGACAAAGGCTGACCGAGCTCGCCAAACGCTGACGCGCTCAAGGTGCCACTCAGCGTCGAATAAGACTGGCCAACCGGCGCTTCGAGTCCGTTCATGGCCACGCGCACACCCTGAATCGGAATACCCTCAGGTGAAGAACCGTCCAGCGTGATGAAGTGTGGCCTGTCGAACAGGTACGCATAGCTGTCGTACTGCGCGACTTCGAACAGGATGTACGATGACTGCGGCGCTGCCTGAATGTTCTCGGAGATATCGAACAGCATGAAGAACTTCTCACCGACGCCGACATCGAAGTTCTGTGCGACTTGCTCCGCCGTCAGTGCACGACGGTGCACGGCTGCAAGACGAACAGTGCCTTCCCAAGGTCCGTCGCCGGACACTTCGTTGCCGATGACAAACGCAAACGTGTCTTGCCAGTCGACCAACGTTCCACCCGGTATTGGGTCGACCGTCGACACAAGCTCGCCGTTAACGTAGATCATGCGGCCATCGATGGGGTTATAGGTCACGACGACGTGCTGCAAAGTCGCCTGCAAGACTTCATCGGCATCCGGTGTCGACAGCGCAGGGTCACCGTTGAGGCTCGTCTCGTTCGTGCGCAGCAGGAAGTCATAGTTGTATAGCGTTTGCTGCAGCGTGAAGTTCCGTGCCTGATCGCCGGCGGAGTAGCTGACGATTCTGGCCATATCCTGCGTGACGTTGGCCGGAATGACCCAGGCCTCGATAGAGAATTCGCCCGACTCCTGGATGATGTCGTACATCTTTTTACTGGCTGTCGTCGTGCCGCGGGCAATTCCACCGTTGGTGGTGATGCCCCAGCCACCGTACCAGGTGACCTCAGGCGACAGGTTCAGGTCGACCGCCGGATCGACACCGCTGGTGTCGAATGCCACTAGGCCGGTGCCGGTCTTGAATTCCCACAGAGCAATCTGCGCGTCCTCATAACGGTTGCCGCCCGAAGCGAGAGTACCGTCAACGAGGCGCAGCGCCTTACTCGTAACAAGGTTCGGATCGACGACCGTCGGCGTAATGCCGTTTGAGAATGCTGTGATCGCGTCTTCCATGGTCTGGGCATTGGCAGCGCAGTTGTCCCAGCAGTTGTGGAACTCGTTACGCAGACGAATGACGAGGCGCGAGTTAGCCGGAGTATCGAGGTTGATCTTCGGTTTCGCGGCGTCATAGGCCGTAGTAATGTCGGGATCAGCAATATACGGCTGCTGTGCATTCGCCGATTCGGAGCTGTGACAATTAGCACAGTAAACCTCGAGAATCGGGTCATGAATCAGCGTTTCGAACGCGGCCGGATCGAGCGGGAAGTTCTTGCTTGCGCCCGGGTCCTGAGACGGGGGCGGAATCAGGTTGATCTGGCGCCCGCCACCTGCGGTGTCGCCAACCCAGTTTTCGATCCAGGTCGTCATGATCGTGGCGCATGTGCCGGGATCCTGATTCCAGCAGTTGTGACCCGAGCCAACCTTCTCGACGACGCGTGACAGCGATGGCTGTTGCGTGTCGACGACCGTAAGGGCCGCATCATAGGCCATGTTTACGTCATCATTACGCACGAACATTGGTAGCTGACCGACACTCTCGTTGTGGCAGGAACCGCAACGGTCGGTCGTTTTCGCGTTCGCCCAGAATTCCTGTTGGAATTTCAGAACGTCCGCATCACGTGCGACCGGGCCGGTGTAAGGATTATTGTTCGTGTTGCCACCGCCGTTAAGCGGGGGCAACGACGTCGTTTGCGCACCGCCGCCACACGCTGCAAGCAAGACGCTCGCTGCGACAGCAAGAAGTGCGATTCTGAGCGAACGCAGACCGGTCTTGTCGATCGGTGCCGTCTGCATAGCAATTCCAGTTGCTTTGTTCATTGTTCAGTCTCCCTACTGGCCCATGCAGTAAACGGCGGTTTCGGCGAAGACATCCTTCATCCGATAACCAAACGTTGTCATGAAGTCGGTCGTAATCTGATCAACCCGCTGACGGTCTGCGACGTCCTCAGGGTCGCGCAGACATACGGTGTGGAATACTTTCCTGACCTGGCAGGAGGCAAACGCCTCGCTGTTCCCAAGCTCTTCACCGAGTGACTTGGCGCCGTTGCCAAAACCTGGCAGGGCAGGGCTGAATCCGAGATAGGAGTTCTGGCCCGTCCGCCAGCGGTTCTCCCATGCGTCATCCGGTGTCCTGAATCCCTGCGGGAAATTGAGATCGTTGTTGAAGTACTTCGGCTGCACATTGCCGGCCGTGTACTCGAGGCGACCCGAGGTCTCGTTGTAGTTGTAGTAGGCGAAGGCTTGTGCCATCGGGTCCATGCCGGTGTGGCAACCGACGCAGTTATTCAGGAACAAGCGGCTGTCGCCACCTGGGCTGCGACTCACGTCCTGACGAATACGGTCCGGCGACAGTTTCGGGTCGTGCATCTGCTCCATGTCATTACACATGTGATTGAGCAGCGTGAAGCGGAACATCGCACGGTTCGTACCAGCGATGAAGAATGCTTCGGATGCAGCACGCGAAGTCATGACGCCAGCTGTCGCATTGGAGGGAATTCCCTGGATCGACGATTGCGTTACGTTTGTCAGTTCGTCGCGCAAGTTGACATTGTTTGCCTCAAGCTGCGCGTAGTGGTCGTTATTCGCCGCCGAGGGAGCCGGGCCGCTACTACCGACGTAAGTCAGATCAGCAGATAACAGGGTATTAAACGGCACGTCATCTCGAATCATGCCGATGACTGTCGCGATGTAGTCGTTCAAGGGGACAAACACCGATTGGTCACGATTCGTCCATGGTGCCGCGAAATTCTTTAACGTAACGTTGTAGAAGTTCGCGTTATTCATGGCGATGATAGCGGCATCTTTCGCGGTTCCCGGCAGGCCAGGATCAATCGCATCCTGCATCTGCTGCAATACCGTGTCAGTTGGCGGCACGCCCGCGAGGCGGTCATGAATGCGCTTAGCCTGTTCCCGATAACCTGCCTGCGCTGGCGCCATCAAACCCGCCGACACTGTCGCGACGAGTAGAACGCGCCAAAGCACCGTAGTCCATCCTTGGTCTTTGGCTTGTCTCATTGTTGTCCACATCCCGTTATTCATAACAATCTGCTCACGAATTAATTCGTTCCACCAATGAACTTACTTATTCGAAGTCTTCAGGAGATTGATGGTTACGTCGGCCGACGTACTCGCCCAAATATGCTGCCTGACTTGCGTACAGATGTCCGTGAATACATTCACAGTCTTTGCAACGACAACCCAAGCAACCTCCAAAAACAATCGATCCGCAATCTATAAAGCAAGTGCTGTGCCAGTCTGGCGCTTATCGCGAAAATTCGAATGTAAGAGCAATGGAAACATGGAGTTACGATCAACCGATAGGCGCCGTGCAAAACAGCTATATGTCAAGTCGATGTCTGCACTTTCACACAACGATTATGTCCGGCGGAGCTAAGCTACTGATTGCAGACGAGTGTGCAACTGTCGCCGAAGAGAGACAGCCAGTCAGGCTGTCGTCACATCCAAACAACAACAACATAGCGGCATAACAACATGCGACTTCGAGGTGTTGTTCAAAAACAAGTGGAATTGCTGCGCAAGAAAATGTGACATGGAACCAAGTTTCGGATTTGCACGTGTAAGTGAATGAGGATGGATTCGAGTCGCACGCAGACGTAGCGGCACCGAACGGAGTTTCGGCGGCTTTTCGAGGGCGCAGAATCGCATTTAACTTTGCGGACTGTCGCCCTTTTTCGACATTACATCGGTCTCTACACCTCCCCTATACTGAGGTGCGTACTGTGATCGCGTTAACGGTATGAAAAGGGCTACGCGGCCACACTAACATCTTCCTCGCGACTTGCACGGAAGACTCGAGGTGAACAGGTATGAGCAGCTTATCACGGCAGACTATGGATAGACTTGTCAAAAACGGACTTCGCAGCGCGGCGCTGATTGCGACCGCGGCCGGCGTCGTTGCGTGCAGCAGTGGAGACGGTGTCAGTATCGGTACGGGACAGGATCCTGATCCGGTCGTAATTGATTTCCCGATCGCCTACATCCGCGCACCGATTCCTACCGATGATAATGGCGAATTCGAGCAGACTGACTTGCGTGAGCAGATCACGTTTGATTTCGGTGCCGATCTCTACTTTCGTGATCGCGCCTCGCCGAGCGCCGAGGCCATCAACATTACGGGCGATCTGACGCAGGGACTGGCGGCGATTCGCGATGTCGAGATTGCGTACGATGGCAGCTCGCTGCTGTTCGCCATGCGTTACCCGTTCGATCCAAACGTGGACGAAGACGATCTGCCGACCTGGAATATCTGGAAATACACATTCGATGGCGCCGTGCTCGAGCGTGTTATCACGTCAGACCTGACTGCCGAAATCGGACACGACATCATGCCGAAGTACTTGCCTGACGGTCGCATCATTTTCGCGTCGACGCGTCAGACCCGTTCGCAAGCGGTACTGCTGGATGAAGGTAAGCCCGGTTTTCCCGCAGTGGACGAAGACCAGAACGAATTCGCGTTTAACCTTCACCTCATGAATGATGATGGTACGGGCGTGGAGCAGATCACGTTCAACCAGAGTCACGACCTTGACCCGGCACCGCTCGGTAACGGACAGATCGTGTTCAGCCGCTGGGATCACGCAGGCCCGGACAATAATGCGGTCAATCTGTATCGCATGAACCCCGATGGCTCGAATCTGGAACTGTATTACGGCAAGCAGAGCCACGCGACCGGCACCAATGGCGAGATCATTCAGTTTATGCAGCCGCGCGAACTCGAAGACGGCCGCATCATGTCGCTGATTCGGCCGTTCACCGATACCGAGGGTGGTGGTGAACTGGTTGCGATCGACACGCTGCAGTACGTCGAAATCACACAGCCGACCGCGCCGAACATCGGCATCCTGTCAGGACCCGCGCAGGAAGATGCGACGGTCAATCAGGTATCGACGACGCCTGGCGAGCCGTCAGTGGGCGGCCGATTCAGTTCCGTGTACCCGATTCTCGACGGCACCGATCGCCTGCTGGTCAGCTGGAGTCAGTGCCGCCTGCTCGAGCAGTTGATGGACGACGGCGACCCGATGACGGACGACACCGCGATCGTGCCGTGCACGGCGGATCGACTTGCGAATCTGTTCGTGCAGCCGGATCCCGACAACCCGGTAACGCCGGATGTTGGCAGCTTTGTTGTCGCACCGCCGCTCTACGGCATCTGGATGTACGATCCGAGCGCTGGCACGCAGTTGCCTGTCGTTCCGGGTGAAGAGGGCTTCATCTTTACCGAGGTTGTTGCTGCCGATCCCAAGGTAGCGCCACCGGTTATTCTGGACGGCAGTAATGATTTCACCGACGACCCGACGCTTGCGGACGCTGCCGAAGGCATACTGAATATTCGCAGCGTTTATGACTTCGATGGTGGCGCGATCGTCGATATTCCGACGATGGCCGATCCCTTGCAGACCCTTGCTGCGGATCGCCCGGCGAGGTTCCTGCGTATCGAGAAAGCGGTGTCGCTACCGGACGCTGACGTCGTCGACCTCGATGCCACGGACTTCGGTGTTACGACCGCGTTCGGTATGAAGGAAGTCGTCGCCTACGCGATGATCGAGCCCGACGGTTCGGTAATGACGAAAGTCCCCGCCAATGTCGCGTTGCAGATCAGTGTCGTGGACGAATACGGCAAGCGCATCACGGCGCGGCACCAGAACTGGATTTCCGTGCGCCCAGGCCAGGAACTCGAGTGCAACGGCTGCCACGTGGCGAACAGCGGTTTGTCGCACGGACGCTACGAGGCCTTCAATGCAGCATACGCGGGCGCGCCGGCCGGCATGCTGCAATTCCCGAACACGGATATGCAATGGTTCATCGGTGAGCCCGGCGAGACCATGGCAGAGGTGCGTGCGCGCGTAACCTGCGCTAACGACGGTTGTTCGTCGCTCGAGCCGTCAATGAACGTGATATATCGCGACGTCTGGACAGCGGATCCGGTCGTGCGCGCCAATAATGTCGATATCGACTACCTGTACACGGACCTGACGACGCAGTCACCCACGACGCCGGCGTGCCAGCAGGACTGGCAGGCCTTTTGCCGTAGCGTCATCAACTACGAGTCGATCATTCACCCCATCTGGAGTCAACCGCGGCCATTGTTCGACGACATGGGCAATCCGGTGCTCGATGGCAACGGGGTGCAGATCGACAATAACTGTCTGGGCTGCCATACGCCGATCGATCCGGCCAATGCGGCGGTGCGGGTACCGGCAGGTCAGCTCGAATTGCAGGATGGGCTTTCGCCCGACGAACCCGATCACTTCCATGCCTATCGCGAGCTGTTAGTTACTGATAATCTGCAGGAAGTGGTCAATGGCGCATTGGTCGATGCGCAACAGCAGATTGGCGTCGATGTCGACGGGAACCCGATATTTGACGTGATTCCGATAGCCTCACCGGCAAGTGTCGCGGGTGCGCGGGCGTCGGACGATTTCTTCGATCGTTTCGAAGATTCTGCTAACAGTCATTACAACATGTTATCTAGCGCGGAGAGACGCTTAATTGCGGAATGGTTAGATGTCGGAGCCCAGTACTACAACAATCCTTTCGACGTCCCGCAGTAATCCGTCCGTCTGGTGTGCATGCCTCGTCGCACTCGCGCTACTGGCACTCACACCTGGACACGCAGAGGCCGCCGACGAAGTACTACGCAAAGTGGCGGTTGCTGATCCGTATCTCGAGATGCATACGGGTCCCGGCCGTGGATTCCCTGTTTTTCACGTCGTCGATCGCGGCGAGTCCATAGCGATCGTCATGCAGCGCACCGACTGGTACCAGGTGCGAGCTGCCAATGGCGTCGAGGGCTGGGTCGATCAGGCGCAGATGGAGCTCACGCTCAAGCCTGACGGCTCCGAAGTCGATTTCGCCCAGGCGACGCTCGAGGACTTCACAAACGCCAAATGGGAAGGCGGCATCGTGGCCGGCGACTTTGGTGGCGCGAACATCGTATCGCTCTACGGTGGGTACTCGCTCAACCCGCATGTCTCGATAGAGGTATGGGGATCGCAGATTTTGGGAAATTTTTCGAACGGCTGGATGGGCAGTGTTAACGTCGTTCATGAAACCTGGCCGGATTGGCGGTTTTCGCCGTTTTTCACCCTGGGTGCCGGTGTTATCCACACCTCGCCCAAGTCGACGATCATCCAGGGCGATGATCGTACCGATCAGATTGGGCACGTAGGTGCAGGCCTGCGTGTGTACGCGACCCGACGTTTTTTATTGCGCGCCGAGTATAAAAGCTATGTGGTTTTCACGAGCCGTGACGAGAATGAGGAAGTAGAAGAATGGAAAGTCGGTTTCGCGTTCTTTTTCTGATGACTTTAGTGGTCATGCTCTCGGGCTGTGCAGCCACGAAGAACCTGTTCGGGATCGGTGACGAAGAGGCGCCGCCGCCCACGTCTGAACCGCCCGGCCAGGTGATAGACCCGCAGGTAGAGCGGCGCGAAATCAAAGAACCCGCGATCGATCGCGAGGACTTCGAGATCGGCGCCTTTGCCGGCATTATGAATATCGAGGACTTCGGCAGCGATACGGTCTATGGCGTTCGCCTCGCCTATCACGTCACCGAAGGCTTTTTTGTGGAGGCCACAGTCGGGCAATCAGAGGCAAGTCTGACGAGTTTCGAGATTCTCTCGGGAGGTGCCCGGTTATTTGACGACCGTGACCTGATCTATTACAACCTGAACCTTGGTTACAACGTACTGCCCGGCGAAGTCTTCATCGGCGAAGGTCGCGCCTATAACACCAATTTCTATTTAATCGCGGGTCTCGGTTCCACGCGCTTCGCTGACGATGACCGCTTCACCGTCAATTTCGGCGCCGGATTCCGCTTCCTGCTGACCGATTCCGTCGCGATCCACGTGGACTTCCGCGATCACCTGTTCGATTCGGACGTGCTGGGCCGGGAGAAGACGGTTCACAATCTCGAGGGAACCGTCGGCGTGACGGTGTTCTTCTGAGGCAGGGATCACGGATCGGTCCTTGCCCTCAGGCTAAAGTAGGAGTATGCGCATGAAAATCAGAGCACTTAGCAGGTATTTGCTGCTGTTCGGCCTCCTTGCCGGGGCGGCCGGGTGCAGCAATTTCGAGCCGTGGGTCAAGCCCTACGAGCGCGACCGGCTTGCCGATCCGATCATGGCGCTGGACACCGCACCGGTTTCAAGCTCGTACATACAGCATGTCTACGAGGCACGCGAAGGCGCTCGTGGCGGCGAGGGAGCCGCTGGCGGCGGCTGCGGCTGTAACTAGGCCTGGTTGCGGGACCATGACACTCTGGCGCAGCATAATCGTCGTGACAAGCGGGCTGTTACTCGGCAGCGGCGCGGTGGCCGGCGTATTGCCCGAAGACCGGACCGATGTGCTGTACCATCTTTACGACGGCGGCGGCGTGGCCATTGACGGGCCCTCGCTCCTCGTTCGCAAGCAAATCGGCAAGAGTATGTCGGTGGTCGGCAACTATTACGTCGACATGATCAGCTCAGCCTCGATCGACGTCATCACGACGGCAAGTCCGTACGACGAGGAACGCACGCAGTGGTCGCTCGGTATGGACTACCTGCGCGGCAACACGACGATGAGTGTCAACTACGTTAGCAGCGTCGAATCCGACTTTGATGCCAAAACTTACAGTTTTGCGGTGAGTCAGGACATGTTCGGCGATCTCACGACGCTGACGCTGAGCTATGCGCTTGGCGATGATCTTGTCGGCCGCTCCGACGACCCTACTTTCGAACGCGAAAACGACCGTCAGCAATATGGCGTTGGCATAACACAGATTCTGACCCGCAACCTGATCACGACGCTAAACTTCACAACGATTACGGACGAAGGTTTCCTCAACAACCCGTACCGTACGGTGCGTTATGCCGATTCCGGAGTAGGGCGGGGATTCAGCTACGAGGCCGAGTTGTACCCGAACACACGCACGAGCACTGCAGTCGGGCTGCGTGCGAAGTACTACCTGCCCTATCGTGCAGCCCTCGAGGGCGAGTATCGCTATTTCACGGATACCTGGGACATCGAATCAAATACGGCGTCGATCGCATACACGCATCCAATGGGGCCGTTCACGTTCACGGCGAAGTACCGTTGGCACGATCAGACCGGCGCACATTTTTACAGCGATCTGTTTCCGCGGCAGCAGGCCACAAATTTCCGCGGCAGGGACAAAGAGATCAGCCCGCTTACTAGCCAGACCTTCAAGTTTCTCGCGAGCTGGGAGTTCCTCGATGACCCCGAGGGCTGGGGCTTCATCAAACGCGGCTCTGTCAATTTCTCGTATTCCTTGCTGTCGGTCGACTACCACGATTTCTCCGACGTGAGCGTAGGCGCGCTCGTGGGCGAAGAACCGCTATATCAGCTCGATTCGGACATCATCCAGATCTATTTCTCTTTCTGGTACTGACTTAGGCCGCCAGCAGCCGGTACGGGGATTATCCTCGTGGCTCGCTGCGCTGCGCTTTACGTCCGATGATCACCTTCCGGCCCACAGGCTAAGTGGTAGGATTAGCGCCTATGTATATCGTGCTCATCGTGGTTCTTGCGGTCGCAAGCGTTGGTGTCGTTCTTTATAACCGGCTCATTCGCAGTCGCAATCGGGTCGACAATGCCTGGAGTGACATCGACGTGCAGCTGCAGCGGCGCCATGATCTGATTCCGCGACTAGTTACCGCTGTTGATCAGTACGCGAAATACGAGCGGGCTACGCTCGAGACCGTCACCGAGCTGCGGGCTGAGGCGATGCGCGTCAGCGATGTCGGTGCGCGCGGCAAAGCCGAAGAAGATCTAAGCGCCGGCATACGGCGACTGATAGCGCTCGCCGAAACCTATCCTGATCTCAAGGCCAACGAGAATTTTCTGGACCTGCAAAACAACCTTGTGGAAACCGAGAACTATCTGCAGTTCGCCCGCCGTTACTACAATGGCTCTGTTCGTGACTACAATACGATGACTGCCGCAGTACCCAGCAACTTCGTCGCCAATATGTTCGGCTTCGATGAGCGCAGCTTCTTCCAGAAGTCGGCCGATGACGCGGCCAACGTGCCTCTGATCAAGCTCGGGTCTGTCGAATGAGAAAGCTGGCAGCGTGTTTGTTGTTGCTGTGTTTTTCTGCGTTTGCGGACGAACGCATTCTCGACTTTCATAGCGACATCCTGATCATGCAGGATGGCTGGATCGAGGTGACCGAGACGATTCGGGTGCGGGCCCAAGGCGACCGAATTCGCCGTGGCATCTATCGCGATTTTCCAACCGAATATGAAGACAAGCTCGGCAACCAGTACGTTGTCGGGTTCGAGCCGCTCTCGGTCCTGCGCAACAACGCGCCCGAAGACTCGCACACGCAGAATATTCGTGGCGGGAAACGCACTTATTTCGGCAGCGCGAATCGCTACATCAATTCGGGCGAGCACACCTATATTTTTCGCTACCGGGCGAGCCGCATGCTCGGCTTCTTCGAAAACCATGACGAGCTGTACTGGAATGTCACGGGCGTCGAATGGGCATTTCCGATCGACAGCGCGAGCGCAACCGTGGCGTTTGGCTTCGACGTATCCGCGAACGACATCACAGCCGAGGCGTACACAGGGGCATATGGCTACACGAAGCGCGACTACACGTCGCGGATCGACCCCTCGGGCCGCGTTACCTTCAGGACGACGAGGCCACTGGCGGCTTTGAACGGTCTCACGATCGTCGTGGGCTGGCCGAAAGGTTTTGTCACCGAGCCGACGGACATGCAGCGTTTTGGCTGGCTGCTCAAAGACAACTTCAGCCTGCTGGTTGCGTTGGCTGGCTTTGCACTGCTGCTGATTTATTACATTCCCGTGTGGCGCCGCTTCGGCCGGGATCCGGAAGAGGGTGTGCTCGTGACGCGCTACGAGCCTCCGGATGGGTTCTCGCCCGCATCCTTGCGCTACATTCGACAGATGTACTACGACGACAAAGTCATGACGGCTGCAGTCGTGAATCTCGCCGTCAAAGGCTATTTGCGCATCGATCTCGAAGAAGGCGCTGACGGATTTCTGGGCATCGGCAAGCAAGAAGACAAGTACACGCTGGTCAAGACTAATCCAGGGGCCGATGCGCTACCGATGGCCGCGGGCGAACAGGAACTCTACGATAGCCTGTTCAGCTCCGGCAAAAAGATCGTTCTCGAAAACGAAAATCACGAGAAGCTGGGTAGTGCGAAGGATGCGCATAAACAGTCGCTGAAGAAGGACTACAGACAGCACTATTTTCGTTTCAACGGTTTGTTGAATGTTCCTGCGATTCTCATTTTCATTGTTACGGCGATTGTTGCTCTTCTGTCCGGCCCGTCAGCGCTGGTCATCATGACGATCGTCGCGATGGCTGTCACGACGATATTCTTCGCGATCATCATGAAACGACCGACATTGCGCGGTCGCAAATTATTGGACGAGATAGTTGGCTTCAAGGATTACCTTGAGATCGCCGAAAAGGACGAACTGAACTTGCGCAACCCGCCCGAGAAGACACCGGAATTATTCGAGGCCTATTTGCCTTTCGCACTGGCCCTCGGCGTCGACCAGCGCTGGTCCGAGAAATTCGCTGCCGTCCTGGCGGCAGTGCATCAGACTGATGGCACAACGTACCAGCCGAGCTGGTACAACGGTTCGCTCAATACAATGGATCTGAGCGGCGCGACCAGCCAATTGTCGAGCAGCCTGAACTCCGCGATTTCGAGTTCGGTGACGCCGCCGGGTTCGTCATCAGGTGGTGGTGGCGGCGGCTTCTCCGGCGGCGGCGGTGGTGGCGGCGGTGGCGGGGGCTGGTAAGCCCAACGTAACAAATAGGGTATTCGCTGGTCGAATCGTGTACCCGGAACCCGAGTGATTGATGAACACACCGATCTATAACATGCGTCCCCGCAGCCAGAGCGCGATTCCGAACGTAATCTTCACGCTGCTCGTCGCCAATGGCATCGTTTTTGCGCTGCAGCAGATCTACCCTCGATCACTGATTATCAATTTTGCATTATGGCCTGCGAGTGTGTCCGGGTCGCCGTTCATGCCGTGGCAGCTCATTACCTATAGTTTCCTGCACGGCAACCTGACACACATATTGTTCAATATGTTCGGCCTGTGGATGTTTGGCAGAGAACTCGAACGCATGATGGGCCAGAAGCGATTTCTGACCTACTACTTCACCTGCGTGGTCGGCGCCGGAATCGTGCAGCTGATCGTTGCCGGCTCGCAGAGTGCCATATATCCAACCATTGGCGCATCGGGTGGCGTATTCGGCATCCTGCTCGCGTATGGCCTGACATTCCCGAATCGCATGGTTATGCTGATATTTCCCCCGATTCCGATGAAGGCCAAATATTTCGTTCTGTTCTATGGCCTGCTCGAACTATATCTCGGCGTCAGCGGCGGCGCGCCGGGCGTCGCCAACTTTGCGCACCTCGGCGGCATGTTCTTCGGCTTCCTGCTGTTGCGTTACTGGTCGAGACCGAGGCGGCACCATTAGCACAGACCATGGCCATCAAGCGTAGAGAGTTCCTCGGCCGCATCGCGGCGGGCGCTGCGGTCCTGAGCGTACCCGGATTTCTGGCAGGCTGCAGCGTGCAACAGGCCACAGCCGTCGCGGCCGCGACGCCTGAGAATCCCTTCCTCGACTGGTTCGGCGTTGATCAGGCGACTGCTGCGCGCGTGATGTCAGAGCTCACGGCCAACGGTGCGGATCTGGCGGACCTTTACTTTCAGCATTCGCGCAGCAATTCGGTGAGCTTCGAGGAAGGCAGTGTTGCCGAGGCAAGTTCGACAATTCAGCAGGGCGTCGGTTTACGCGTCGTTATCAGCGGACAAACCGGCTATGCGTATACCGAAGACCTGACGCTGCCCTCGATGCTGGTAGCCGCGCGCGCGGCGGCCGCTATCGCTGTCGGCAGCAAGGCGGTTGCCCCGCAGTCGTTCGCGGCAAAAGCAATGGGCGAGCTGTATGACACGTCGGTGCCCTGGGCTGATATCGGTATCGATCAAAAATTGCCGATCCTCGAGCGCATCGAAAGCAAAGCGAAGTCGCTCGAACCAGCCGTCCGCAAAGTATCGGTTCACTGGAGTGATGGTGATGAGCGCGTCATGATCGCAACGCTCGACGGCAATCTGATTACTGACTACCGGCCTATGACGAGAGTGACCCTGATCGTTACGGCGAGAAAGGGTGATGAAGTGCAGTCGGGTTACGCGAACATCGCAGCCAGAGAAGAATTCGGCTGGTACACCGAAGAGCGCCTGACGACGATGGTCCAGGAGGCCGTCGACCGCACGATGAACTTGTTCGACGCGCGCCGTCCCCCGGCAGGCGAGATGCCGGTCATCCTCGCTGCCGGTGCCGGTGGCATTCTGCTGCACGAGGCGATCGGTCACGGTTTGGAAGCGGACTTTAACCGCAATGGTGTGAGCAGCTACTCGGATATGATGGGCAAAAAGGTCGCCGAGCCCGTCGTAACCGTTGTCGACCAGGCGACGATTCCGCACGAACGGGGCGCACTCAATTACGACGATGAAGGCAACCGCACAGGACGTACAGCCATGATCGAGAACGGCATCCTGACGTCCTATCTCCACGATCAGGTCAGTGCCAGACAGTATGGCCGGACCCCGACCGGCTCCGGTCGTCGTGAATCCTACAAATACGCGCCCATGCCACGCATGAGTTGTACTTTTATGGAAGCCGGGCCGCACACAAAAGATGAAATCGTCGCCGCCGTCGACCGCGGCATCATCTGCGAAACGTATACGACCGGTCAGGTTGAGCTTGGCGCCGGTGACTTTACGTTCAATGTCAAGAACGGCTGGCTCATCGAGCGCGGCAAGGTTACGTCGCCGATCAAAGACATCGTGATCAGCGGCAATGGCCCGCAGACACTCGAGCGCATCACGATGGTGGCTAGTGACGCACGTCTCGATGCGGGCGGCTGGACCTGCGGCAAGAACGGCCAGACCGTGCCGGTATCGCAGGGGATTCCGACCGTCCTGGTCTCCACAATGGCGGTGGCGGCGGACGCTGCCAGGGCCGCCTCGTCCGCAACCGTGGCTTAGGCCATCAGGCCACCGTCGATCGGAATCGCGGTGCCGGTTATGTGGCGCGCTGCGTCACTCGCGAGAAACAGCACGAGCCCGGCGATGTCTTCAGGAGTAGCGATGCGCCTGTTGGGACTCTCGGCTGCGACCGCTGCCAGGAACGCGTCGACATCGCCATCGTCTTCCTCAATCTCGCTGACCAGCATCGGGGTGTCGACACTGCCGGGGCAGACTGCGTTAATCCGCAATCCGTCGGCCGCATGGTCTTGCGCCATGGCGCGCGTCATCATGATGAGCCCGCCCTTGCTTGCACAGTAGGCAACGGCCCTGGGCCCGGCTTTGAGTCCCCAATAGGACGCAATGTTGACAATGCTGCCCTCGGTTTGCAGCAAGTAGGGCAGCGCCGCTCGCGACAGATAAAACGGCACGTCAAGATTGATCGTGAGCGTGTCGCGCCAGTTGTCGTCGCTGGACTCCTCTGCGTTGCCGCGCAGCAGAACGCCGGCCGCATTGACGAGACAATCGATGCTGCCAAACTCATCGACCGTCGCGGCAACGAGCTCGTCGCAGTCCTCCGAGTCCTCGAGTTCTCCGGCCCATGTCGAAATGTCCTCGGAAACGTCTGCGACTTCTTCGAGCCGGCCTTCGTCGCGACCGGCGGCCATCACAGACCAGCCGGCCTCGGCAAACGCAATCGCCGCCGCCGCACCGATGCCCGAACTTGCACCTGTCACCAGGACGACGTTCATGATGAATTTCTCGAGACTGCTATCCTGGCATTATAGCGGGATATTTGATTATGGCCGAAGACACTCTCACCGCTCTCGGATGGCGACCGCATTTCGCGGCGCAGCTTGTCGAACCTGACGATGCCGCATTGAAGATCGCGCGCGTCATGGCAGTGCACCGTGGACGCATCGAAGTTGCGGGGCAGGGCGAAGATCGTTTTGTCGACCTTACGCCTGCGAATGCGGCCCTGGGTATTACGGTGGGTGACTGGGTCCTGATTGACGAAGATGGCCCAGCAGTCAAGCGGCGGTTGGATCGATTCGGCCTGTTTCAACGTCGCGCAGCGGGAACATCCGGTGACATCCAGCTCATTGCGGCCAACGTCGACACCTTGTTCATCGTCACGTCGGCCAACCGGGATTTCAATATCGCGCGCCTGGAGCGTTACCTCGCGCTTGCGCATGATGCCGGCGCGTATCCGGTCATCGTTATCACCAAAGCTGATCTGGCGGATTCGGTCACGCAATTTGTTGCGCAGGCCTCGCGGTTGTCGCCGGGTCTGCTGGTCGAAGCGCTCGACGCGCGGAATGTCGATCAGGTAGCCGTGCTCCGGCCCTGGTGTGAGACCGGACATACCGTGGCCCTCGTCGGTTCTTCTGGCGTCGGAAAATCTACTATAATCAATACCTTATCTGGATCACACGAAAAGACGCGTGGCGTGCGCGAAGACGATCAGCGCGGGCGGCATACGACCACGCGCCGTTCGATGCATCCGTTGCCGGATGGTGGCTGGCTGATCGACACGCCCGGTATGCGCGAGCTGCGGCTAGTCGGCGTCGCCGCTGCGCTTGAGGATGTTTTTGGCGATGTCGCGAAACTCGCAGAGGAGTGCCGGTTCGCCGACTGCACCCACACTGCCGAGCCCGATTGTGCCGTGCTGGCCGCGATCGAGTCGGGCGATCTCGATGCGGATCGGCTCAGGCGTTACCGCAAGCTACTGTCGGAAGATCTGCGGAATACTCAGAGCCTGGCCGAGCGCCGCGCCCGCGATCGCTCGACAGGCAAGCTTTACAAGTCCATTCAGGCTGGCAAACGACGCGACAAGGGCGGCG
>Ga0224497_10000185_pt1 | contig 47146 bp, 64 predicted proteins | sample SF_Jul11_sed_USG_4_FD_167970 | JGI IMG/M metagenome (GOLD analysis project Ga0224497, IMG submission 167970) | Sediment microbial communities from San Francisco Bay, California, United States - SF_Jul11_sed_USGS_13 | ecosystem: Environmental > Aquatic > Marine > Sediment | place: USA...
GTAATTTTCATGCAGCAGGAATTGCATTATCTACTAATTTGCCAACATACATTTTAGATCCTTATTTTAATGAAGTAAGAGAAATTACTGAATTTGCTCAGAAATTAAAAAAGAAAGCAACTCTTGCGATATACAAAGCAGCTGAAGCAAAAACATTTGGAGTGATTGTTGGACTCAAAGAAGGTCAATTATCTAAAGTGTTTGCTTTGAAAATCAAAAAAGAATTAGAAAAAGAAGGAAAGAAAGTGCAGTTATTTGGATTAACTGACATTACTAATGACAGATTACAAAATCTTAAAGGAATAGATGCTTTTGTTCAAGTCGCATGTCCAAGAATATCTACAGATAATCAATTTGACAAGCCAGTGTTATCCACACCACAAGCAAATGCACTTCTTAAAATCTTACGAAAAGAAAGCATTGACGAATATTTAGAAATCCCACATTGGTTGTAATTATATTACTAGATTTTTGAATCTAGTATTAGCATACAATTTTTCAAATGATTTTGATTTTTTTGCCTTGATTTTGTATTGTGTTCCCTTAGTAATTGCCCGCTCAAGTAGGTCAAGTGCCTCATCTATTTTTAAGAGCATAATTAGATTACAGGATTTATCAAATAATACATCACCATTATCAGGATAATCATTCAATATACAATTACAACATGATATAGATTCATCAAATTTTTTCATGGAAAACAAAATTCGCTCTTTATGGTATAATGCAATGTTGTATTTTGGGTTATTCTTTAGAATTTTATCACATAAAGATAATGCTTCAATAAAATTTCCTAGTTTACGAAATGATGAAATTTTATTAATTAATACTGAAATATCGTCAGGGCATATTTGTAATGCAGAATCATAACATTTCATAGCATTATCAAAATCCTTGAGTTTACTTAGAGCATATCCTTTATTGTTAAGGGAACTAAGGTGTAATGGATTTTCATTTAAAATTTTATCATAATATGAAATTGCTTCTTTTAATTTTCCTTGTAAAAATAATCTATTTCCCTCATCTAAAATTGAATTTATTTTTGGATCTGTCATTATCAATCAGAATTTGGTTTCATGATAATTTTTCCAAAAAGTCCTTTACCTGTAAGCATTTTTTTGTGAGCCTCTGCTGCCTGTTCTAAAGAGTATACTGAGTCAATTATTGATTTTATTCTTCCTTGTGACATCCAATAGAGTCCCTGTTCTAATTCAGCTCTAGTTCCTTGAGTTGAGCCTAAGATGTTAATTCCTTTAAAGAAAATATGACGTAGATCAGTTTTTACATCATATCCTGTAGTTGCACCAGTTGTGACAATGGTTCCCCCATAATTCAGTAGTGTTAGTTCTTTATTCCAGTGAGAGCCACCAATATGTTCAAAAATTACATCAACACCAAGTACATCTCCATATTGTTTTGGAATTTTTTTTGCAATTGATCTTACTTCTTTATGCCAATCCTCTTTTCTATGATCTACTGCGAAGTCCGCTCCAAGTTCTAATAATTGATCTAATTTGTCAGGGCTAGCAGTTGCAATTACAGTACATCCAAATAGTTTTGCAATTTGAATTCCATAATTTCCAACACCCGAACTACCACCCATTATCAAAACTAATTGTCCAGGTTGAATTTTTGCCCTTCCAACCAACATATGCCATGATGTCAGCAAAGTCATTGATGCAGCAGCTGCTTCATCAAATGAAACACCTTCTGGAATTTTTACAACGTTAACTTCTGGAAGATGAGTAAATTCACAATATCCACCCCAAAGTGGGCCTGTTTCAAAACCCCATATTGCTCGCTTTCTACAATCATATTCTCTTCCATCAGTACATGCTTTACAAACTCTGCAAGACATATTTCCATGAGATACTATTCTATCACCAACTTTGATGTTTTTTACATCACTACCAACTTCAACTACTTCACCTGCAGCATCTGTTCCAGAAATGTGAGGTAATGGAATTTCCAATGGTTTGCCTCTCATGCCCCAAATATCATCATAGTTTAGTGCTGCCGCTTTTACTTTGAAGATTACTTCATTAGATTTTAGTTTAGGTAAGGGTATTTCTTTAATTTTTAAGATTTTAGAAAAATCATCATCAGAAGTATATTCATCATATACTAGAGCTTTCATGGTTTTTTTGAGATTTTTGGAGATATATGATTTACCAAATTATTTCAGGCCACAAACAATTATAATCATAAAAACAAAAATCTCAGCATGTCTGAAAACGCAATATTTCCAGGTGACAAAATAGCATCTATTGAAGAATATGAGGCTGGATACAACACCTTTGATGATGGAGACATGGTTAGAGCAGCAACTGTAGGTAGGAAAGACATCGACAAGACAGCACGAATTGCCAACATTAAACATCCAAAACTTCTATCAATTCCTCAAGTAGGCGATATCATTATTGGAACAGTTGCAGCAGTAATGTCATCTATGATTGCAGTTTCAATTGATTACATTAATGGAAAACCTACAACGTCAAAAGTAGAATGTGTTTGCTCAACACGAAACTTGAGAATAAGAAATGTGGCTTTGGTTAATGACATAGTAAAATTAAAAATTCTGAATCATCTTAATGGTACAATTCATGCAGCAATTAGTGATCCAGATTTGGGAATTTTATTCACAAAATGTAGAAAATGTGGAGGAAAAGTTGTTCCAATGCGTGATGCTATAAAATGTACAGAATGTGCATGGATTGATGAAAGAAAACTTTCTTCCGATTTTGGTAATAGCGATTTCATAAAATTGAGAGAGTAAGAAATGATTCATGTTTCGTTCCAAGGTGAACGAGGGGCATATAGTGAAGCTGCTGCAAGAGCATTTTTTAACAAAGAAATTGACACTATCCCCCTAGTAACATTTGCTGAAGTATTAGAAAATACATCTATGAATAAAACAGAATATGCAATTTTGCCCGTAGAGAATTCACTAGAAGGAAGTGTGGGAGAAAGTTATGATTCATTGTATTCAACAGATCTAAATGCAATAGGAGAAATTTATCATAGAATAGAGCACTGTTTGATAGGAATCAGTACATTGGATGAAGTTGATACAGTTTATTCACATCCACAAGCTTTAGGTCAGTGCAGAAAATTTATCGAAGAACACAATATGAAAACAATTCCAGCATACGATACTGCTGGAAGTGTAAAAATTGTAAAAGAACTAAACAAGAGGAATTGCGCAGCTATTGCCAGCAAGGATGCGGCAGAAATTTATGAAATGCCCATTGTTTCAAGCAATATTGCAAATAATTTAAATAACTATACCAGATTTTTAATCTTGTCAAAAACAAATAGTCACAAAACAGGTAATGACAAGACATCAATAATTTTCTCCATAAAACATGAGCCAGGCTCATTATTTAGAATCATAGAGAATTTTCACAAAAATAATGTCAATCTCACAAAGATTGAATCAAGACCAACAAAAACAAACACATGGGAATATAATTTCTATGTAGATTTTGAAGGACATAAAGAGGAGTCAAAGATTTTAGAGATGTTGGAAAAGATAAAACAAGATGCTCTATTTCTGAAAATTTTAGGTTCTTATCCTTCTGCGAAATTAAGCTAAAATCCTTTAGGTTTTCTTAGCGTAAAACCCATACTAAACCCAATAATCACCACACCTGATGTGATAACCATAAGATCATAAGTGAACCATATTGGATCAGAGGTTCTAACTAAAACTCCTGTAATTGTTAATTCAGCATTCCCGGTATTTTGAATTAGTATCTCTGTTTCACCATCTTCGAAATGAATCCAATCTAATGTTAACTCCTTTTTGTATGAAGTGTTTGGAATCTGTAATCCATCGGATGGACTAGTAAGTTTAAGATCAAATGCATCTCCAGTAATAGTTATAGTTTGTTGTGTATTTGCAGGAGCGGGAATTTTATAGTGAGCTGAATCGCCAACAGCTACAACATAATTTTCATTAACGGTGATTGTTCCAATATGTAAAATTAAAGAATATCCTCCAATTGCAATAATTGCACTTCCAACTATCAGTCCTATGATAGTTCTTTTGGATAACATGCTTGAATTGTTTCAGATACTGCTTAAATAATTATCTACATTTAACCATCTGATTTTTGTCAAATAACCAACGTTCAAAATAATATAGATGGACGATTTATCAGTTCTACGTGGACCTTATATTAAAAAATCAATATATCAAAATATGAAAAGTAAAACTTTAAAATCAAACCCAAGAGAATTTACCCTATCTACAGCTGAGCTGTCAAGATTTGGTATTGGAGTAATGAGTAGAGTACTCAAAGTTGTCAATACTGCCAAAAAAGGAAAAATTACTATCAGAGTAGAAAGGGAATAGTTTTCAGGTTTTTGGTTTCAATGTTGGTGCAAAATCTCCCTTCTTTTTTCATCCTTGTGGAATATATGCATCAACAAAAAAACCTTCAAGGCTCATTTAACATATTTTTGTAAGATTGCAGAAAGTTTAACGTGTTCGTTTTGAATTAGTTGGATTAAGTCTAAGTGTTGTTCTTCGATTTGTTTTTATTTTACACTACGAAGAACCTTTTCAATTTAAGTATAATCAGAAATTGTAAGAAATGCTATGTTTATAGATACAGTTCTCGTTTTTTCTCCTCAGACAAATTATAGTAAGTATTAAGATAGAAGTGTGTCCCATTAGGGCTTTTGCAGAATCCTTATCAACTGTATTACCCACAACAATCCTCAAATACTTCCTAAAGGCATGAAAATTAACTTTGTTATGGTTTACTACATTAAAGAGACATCATGAGGCTGGCTTTCTGTAAATCCAGCTCTTGACATTTTGATAAATTCTGCATTTTCTTGCATTTGTGTAATTGTATGTGCACCACAATAACTCAAACCAGAACGTACTCCACCAGTTAATTGCTTGAGAATATCAGTAACGGTGCCTTTGTAAGGAACCATGGCTTCAACTCCTTCTGCAACATAATCATTAAGATCATCATCAAGTGAGATAAAACCTGTTTCTTTGGATTTTCTACCAATTGAGGCAGCTAAAGAAGCCATTCCACGATAAACTTTGAAACGTTTTCCATTTTTAGTCAAAACTGTACCAGGGGATTCATCAGTACCTCCCAGCATGCTTCCAATCATCACAGATGAAGCACCAGAAGCTAATGCCTTTGTTGCATCACCAGAAGTTCTTGTACCACCATCAGAAATTATTGGAATGCCGTATTCCTTTCCAACTTTTGCACAATCCATTACTGCAGTCAATTGTGGAACACCTGAACCAGTGATAACTCTAGTAATACAAATTGAGCCAGAGCCTACCCCAACCTTTACTGCATCAACACCTGCTTTAATCAAATCTTCAGCACCTTGAGCAGTTGCAGTGTTTCCTGCAATCAGTTCACAGTTTGGAAATGCTTTTTTGATGTTACGAATTGTACTCATTGCATTTTCACTATGACCGTGTGCAATATCTACAACAAGTACATCTACACCTGCTTCTAAAAGAGATTCACTTCTTTCTAAAAAGTCACCTTTTACACCAACTGCTGCTCCAACTAACGGACGACCTTTCTTATCTTTTGATGCATTTGGAAAATCTGCATTATTTGTAATATCCTTACTTGTAATCAATCCTTTGACAAGTCCTGAATCATCAACTATTGGTAATTTTTCAATTCTATGTTTATGTAAAATTTCTTTAGACTCATCTAGAGAAACACCAAATTTTGCAGTTACAACATCTTTAGTCATTACATCTTCAATACGAAATTTAGGATCAGCAAATAATAGATCTCTCTCAGTTATGATTCCTATAAGCTTAGAATTTGAGTCAACAACTAAAAGACCAGAAATTTCCATATCATTGGCATAATCAAGAGCATCTTGAACAGATTTGTCAGAAGTAATAGAATATGGATTTTCAATCATTATACTTCCTGAACGTTTTACTTTGAGAACTTCATGTGCTTGTTCTTTAATAGTCAAAAATCTGTGAATTATTCCAATACCACCAGCACGAGCTATAACTACAGCCATAGTAGACTCTGTTACTGTATCCATATTTGCACTCACAAAAGGAATGTTAATTGAGATATTTCGAGATAATTTTGTAGTCAGATCGGTTTGACTCCTACTTGTAATATCGGAATATTTGGGTACAAGAAGAACGTCGTCAAAAGTTAATCCTTCTTTTAATTCCAATGAAACCTTGTTGAGAAAGTTGAATATTGATTATAAGCCTTTGTGTTGTTTTGACAATTTAGATGCTATAGTTACCGCATCTTTAGTTGCCTGCACATTATGGGTACGAATTATGTCAGCTCCATTAATTACAGAGATAGCCTCTGCTGCAATAGATCCAAACAATCGATCAGAAGGATTTTCTTTTCCCAAAATATTCCCCAGAAAAGATTTGTTTGAGACTGAAATTAAAATAGGAAAATTTTGTTTTATAGAGTTTAAGTTTTGAATAATTGCTAGATCTCTTGTGATCCAATCTGAATTAATTTTGGTAAAAAATGGTCCTTGTCCTTTTTTTCTAAAAAATCCAATGGCAGGATCTAAAACAATTTTTTCAGATGAGACATGAGAATTTTTGGCAATTTTCAAGCTTTCTCTAAAAAGTCTTTTTGTTGATGTGACAGGATTACCTAAAATTGTTTTTGAATGATATGCACATAAAATTAGAGATGGTGAAAACTTTGATACAACTTTTTGCATTTCTTTATCATACTTTAATCCTGAAATGTCATTAATTATTTCAACGCCATTTTCCAAAGCATCTTTTGCTACTTTAGCCCTACATGTGTCAACAGAAATTGGAAGATTAGAGACATTTTGAATTATTTTAATTGCTGAAAGAATTCTTTTTGATTCAATTTTTTCAGATACTAGGGTAAATAGATATGGTGCAGTGGACATGCCACCTACATCAATAAAATCGACACCATTATTTTCCATCTCTTTTATTGAGTTTTTTATCTGAATAGTACTTATACGAATTGATTTTTTGTAAAACGATTCAGGGCTTGTGTTTAAAATTCCCATTATTCGTACAGGGTTTTTCCCACCTACACCTACACTTGCAATTTTTGCCACAGGGTTTATCAAATCTAATGCAATTTGAGTCATATGATGATTTTAGGTTGGAAAAAGAGATACTCCGATATTTTAAAAGAATTCAATTATTCTGAAAAAAAGGATATAGAGTCGGCTGTTCAGTTAAACTCACTTTTAAAAAAATCAAATACTATACAAAAAATAATCCACTTAATTGAAGAAAAAACTGTTTTTGTTATTGGTTCAGGTCCATCATTATCAACTGCAATTCCAAGATTAAGAAAATATAAAAAATCAATAAAAATTGCTGCAGATAGTGCACTTAAAATACTTATAGAAAATGGAATTATTCCAGATATCATAATTACAGATTTAGATGGAGATGAAAGCACGTTAAAAAAAATTGCAAAAACAAAATCCATTTTTGTTGTACATGCACATGGTGATAATATTGAAAAACTAAAACTTGCAAAAAAATTTAAAAATTGTATTGGTACAACACAATCTAATCCTTTTAGCAAAATTCAAAATTTTGGAGGATTTACTGATGGGGATAGAGGAGTCTTTCTAGCTAATCATTTTAAAGCAAAAAGAATTATTTTATTTGGAATGGATTTTGGGAACAAAATTGGTAAATTTTCAAATACAAAAAAAATAGAAAGGAAAACAAAACTAATGAAATTAAAAAAAGGGGAATCTCTTTTAGAATGGTTGTCAACTATCACAAAATCAGAATTATTTACCACATCAAAGTCAATTAAAGGATTTAAAAAAATATCATACAAAGAACTCGATATTATAATTACCTAGAATGCATTTTATACCCATCCTCCATTTATTAGATTATGAAATTTTTAGAGGAGCAGGTAAAGGAAATTGTTGCTTTGAAAGAAAGTTTGATCGAGCAAATCGATAAACACCAAGAATCTATTAAGATGTTAGAAAAAAATATTACAGTTTTAGATTCATTCCTAAAAGATTCTAGTTTTACAAAAGCATCTCAATTAGAAATTAAAAAAGAGGCTGAAATTATACAAAAGTCTGTGGAAAATTCAATTCCAATTAAAAGAGTAAATGATGGTAAAATAATTGCCAATGCATATGTCACACCAGAACAACTATCCATAGTTTTAGACAATGGAATTGAGATAAATGCAGATACCCCACCCTTCAAATCGTTCTTTTTAGACAGAATTATTGGGGAAATGAAAAAGAAGGATTTTCAAGAAGCAGAGAATGGAAAAATCCAAAAGGAATCAATTATCGATTATATAATAAACAAAAATGGGACAGACATTCGAGAAATAATAATTAAAAACTATAGAGAAAAGGAAAGAGTCAACGAGTTAATCAATACAGCAGGATGGTCATTAACTAGAATGCTGGAAAATATCAAAAAGTGATAATATGGATAAGATTGTAGTTTTAGATTTTGGTTCACAGTACAGCCATTTAATTTGCAGAAGAATAAGAGAATTTTCAGTTTATGCAGAACTTGTGCCGTATGACATTAGTTATGAGGAATTACAAAAACTTAATCCAAAAGGAATAATTTTTTCAGGAGGACCATCAAGTGTTTATAATTCAGATGCTCCAGTTCCTGAAAATAAAATCTTTGAAATGAATTTACCGCTACTTGGAATTTGTTATGGACATCAATTAATTGTAAACAAGTACGGTGGTAAAGTGAAAAGAGCAAACAAAGAATACGGTTCATCTTTACTTACGATTGATAATGATAAAGATCTTCTAAATGGAATTGGAGAATCAGTTAGAGCATGGATGAGTCATGGTGATGAAGCAGAACAGATTCCTCCTGGATTTCAGGTGATTGGACATACTGAAGGCGCAAAAGCTGCAGCAATAGCATCAGAAGACAAATCAATCTACGGAATTCAATTTCATCCTGAAGTAGTACATACAGAACAAGGTACAGAAATTCTTAAGAATTTTGTTTTGAAAGTTTGTGGTGCAAATCAAGATTGGACTATGGAGGGTTTCATAGATACAACAGTAGAAAAAATTTCTAAAATTGAAGGAAATGTACTCTGTGGAGTTAGTGGAGGTATAGATTCCACAGTAGTTGCACTACTTATTCACAAAGCAATAGGAGATAGATTAAAGTGTGTTTTTGTAAATAACGGTCTATTACGACTAAATGAAGAAAAAGAAATTGAAGAAATGTTTAAAGATAATTTCAAAGTAGAGTTCACTTCAATTGATGCCATTAATCAATTCCTTGGAAAACTCAGAGGAGTAGAAGATCCAGAAAAGAAAAGAATGATTGTAGGGGAAGAATTTATTCATGTTTTTACAGAGTTTGCAGAAAAAAATGGGCCCTTCAAATGGTTGGCTCAAGGTACATTATATCCAGATGTTATTGAAAGTGGAGTCTCAAAGGGACCAGCAGCAGTAATAAAATCTCACCACAATGTAGGCGGATTACCAGAGTGGCTCAATTTAGAAATTTTAGAACCATTAAGAGAATTGTATAAAGATGAAGTAAGAAAAATTGCAAAAATCCTTGAAGTTCCAGAAAAACTTTTCATGAGACATCCATTTCCTGGTCCAGGACTAGCAGTTAGAATAATTGGAGAAGTTACTCCAACTAAACTAAAGATTGCAAAAGTAGCCAGTAGAATTGTTGAGGATGAATTACTAGAGGCTAATTTGTATGATAAAGTTTGGCAAGCTTATGCTGCTGTAGGTGATGATAGAGCAGTTGGAGTTGTGGGCGATGAGCGAAGATATGGTAACATCGTAATGATTAGAGTAGTAGATTCAATTGATGCGATGACAGCAGATTGGACTAGACTCCCACATGGCCTTTTAGAAAAGATGAGTAATAGAATAACAAATGAGATTGAAGATGTTACTTGGGTAACATATACAATTTCAAGTAAACCTCCTGCAACAATTGAACCACAATAGGGATAATTTTGGAATATGAAAAAAAATCAGATATGTTGGAATTTATGATTATGGTGAATTTTATGATAAGATTAAGCAGGAACAAAAAAGTCATTTATCAAGAGAAGAAACTGAGATGTCATCATCTCAAGCAGGTTATCGATGATCTATACGTAAAAAACATCAGAAAAAATTGGCAAACCGATTTTTGCATTAACAAAATATGAGAAAATATTTCGTATTACAATTCCTATTGAAGGAACAGGATTGATTTTGATTAGCACTGAATTAGATGTTAATGAGATTGTAGATAAAATTTTAAAAATTAAAAATAAATATTCCTAAAATTTGTGATTGATATGGATTTTCATGTTTTTGATACATATGTCAAAGTAAAAGATGGCCATACAATGCATTTTGATGTAGTTACTGACAAAAGCGATACAGAAAAAGCAATTTCTTTTGCAAAAGAATGGTTAAAAGAAATCGGAGAAGAAACAGCAAAGGTAAGCACAGAAGAATGTAGATTTTGTCACACACAATCAGTTCCAGAAGATATGGAAATTGAGATTATGACTAACGGTTACTATATCCAAAAAATAGATGGATGTCCAGAAGATTAAGTTAGGAGTGCAGCACCATAGACCCCTGCAGAATCACCCAATTTGTTTTTTAAAATTGGTGTATCAACTAAATCTGAAAATACTTTATCATAAACTGATTTCTTTCCTTCAGTGTATAAAAAATCAATATTTGACAAACCACCACCCATAACAATTGCATCTGGATCTAAAATATCAATAACATTTGCAAGACCATATCCAAAATTTTCTAGAAATGTATCTTTCCATTTCTTCCCAATTTCATTATTAATATTTGAAAGAATTTCAGTTAGAGTCATTGATTTGCCAGTTTGTTTTGTCCATTGTCTTTCTAAGGAGGGGCCACTGATGTAAGTCTCAACACAACCAGTTTTTCCACAATAACATGAATTTCCATTACGATCTAAAATGTGATGTCCCCACTCTCCAGCAATGTTAGTTCTACCAGAATGAAGTTTATTATCAATCACAATACCACCACCAACACCTGTACCCATAATTACACCAAAAACTAAACCATAATCCATAACAGCACCCATTTTAGCTTCTGCCATAGTAAAACAATTAGCATCATTTTCAATCAAAATTTTTTTTCCAATCTTATTTTCTAAATCATTTTTTATGGATTTTCCAATCAAACATTGAGTGTTACTGTTTTTAATTAATCCAGTTTGATTAGAAATAGCGCCAGGTGTGCAAACACCAATAGAAAAATCAGAAATATTTTGGGATACTTCTAAAACTAAAGATGAGATATTGTTAATTATTTCTTCATAATCATTTTTTGGTGTTCTAACTCTTTTTCTTTCTAAAACATTGAGATTCTCATCAAGCAAGATTGCTTCTGTTTTAGTGCCACCTAAATCTACACCTAGTCTGTACATTAGTAATTTATGAAAAATAGAAGATTTTAGTTTTAACTAAATCATACATTTAATGCATGCCGCCACCTGGGGCACCAGATGTAGCAATTACATCATCGATTCTAAGAATCATGCATGCTGCCTCAGTAGCTGACTTGATTATTTGCTCTTTAACTACGATTGGTTCTATAACATTAATTGCCATCATATCAGCAATCTGTGTATTTCTAGCATCTATTCCAGTCCATTTACGGCCTTGATTTTGTTTTGCTCGTAGATTTGCCATAGTATCAATTGGGTCCATTCCTGCATTTTCAGCAATAGTTAATGGAATTACTTCCAAAGCTTCTGCATATTTTTTAATAGCAAGTTGCTCTTTTCCATCAAAATTATCTGCCCAATCTTTAAGCAATGATGCCGCATAGGCTTCAGGTGCACCACCACCTGCAACAATTTCAGGTTTTTGAACTACATCTTTTACTACCATTAAAGAATCATGAATAGAACGATCAACTTCATCAATTACTCTTTGAGAACCACCACGAATTAACATGGTAACAGATTGTGGATGTTTGCAACCTTCGATGAATACCCATTTGTCAGATTCAACTTTCTTTTGATGAGCTAATTTTGCAGAACCTAAATCATTTTCTGAAAGATCATCAAGATTACTAATTACTCTACCACCTGTTGCTTTAGATAGTTTAATCATATCACTTTCTTTAACACGGCGAACTGCCATGATACCATATTTTGAAAGATAGTGTTGTGCAATATCATCAATACCTTTTTGACAAATCAAAACATTAGCGCCAATATCATGTAATTTATCAACCATAGATTTTATCATTCTATTTTCTTCTTCTAGAAACATCTGCATTTGAGTTGGATCAGTAATTCTAATCTCAGAACTCATTTCAGTTTTTTCAATTTCTAATGCTGAATTAATTAATGCAATATGTGCATTTTCGATTTTCGTAGGCATTCCACTATGAACAATTTCTTTATCTAAAACAATTCCTTGTACAATTTGTGTATCCTGAATAGAACCGCCTGATTTCTTTTCAACCTTAATGTTTTCAAGATCTACAGAATATACATCACCTTTCTTAGTAGCAATACTAAGAATTGCGTTAACTACAATTTTTGATAGTATGTCACTATCTTCAGAGATTAATTTTGATTGCATACTTGTTGTCGCAATTTTTATAAGAGATTCTTTATCATCAGGTAGAACTTTCTTTGCTAATTCAGAGTAAATTTCAAGAGTTTTGTCTGCAGCTGCTTGAAAACCATCTACAATAGTTGATGAATGAACGTCTTTTTTCAGAAGATCTTCTGCGCGGGCCAATAGGGCACCTGCGAAAACAACTGAAGAAGTTGTACCATCACCTACCTCATTATCAACTGTTTTAGATATTTCAACTATCATCTTTGCTGCTGGATGTTGAACATCAATTTCTTTTAGAATAGTAGCACCATCATTAGTAATAGTAACATCACCTAGGGAATCAACTAACATTTTATCAAGACCACGAGGTCCAAGACTACTTTTAACTAACTCGGCAACTAATTTTGCTGCTGCAATGTTGTTCTGCTGTGCGTCTTTACCTTTTTGCTGTAGTGCACTTTCTTTTAGAACTAGAACAGGTCCATTTGGTCCTTGTTGAATTGATGCCATTTAGATTCAGCTTCAATCCGCTGAATCCCCCTTTTTAACATTACTTAGTTGATCGGTTGAATGTAACTTCGTTTTTTCACATCAACAATTCCTCCTGAGAGAATTCTAACAGAAGGTAAAGCCAAGAATGGCAAGAATAACGGAATCAGATGAGGTCTAGAGAATCTACACCCTAAATCTGTAATTGTGTTATTGATTTTTTCAAAATTTGATGAAACTTTTTCAAAAGAATCTGTAGAAATAATTCCTGCAAATTGTAAAGGCAAAGATGCAAGAATTTGACCAGATTTTACTACAACTAATCCACCTTGATTCTTTATGATATGATTTGAAGCAATAGCCATATCAGAATCATCAGAACCAATTACAATCATATCATTTTCATGAAAACTCCAAGTAGATGCAAATGCACCAATATCGGCTCCAAAATTTTCAAGAAATCCAATAGTATGTTGATTTGTACCATGAATTCTATCAAAGGCAGCAACTTTCCAGATATCAGAATCTAAAGAGGCAGAAATTTGACCTTCCTTAGAATGAAGTTCAGTTGAACCTATCTTGGTAATAATTTCAGTTTGCATAAAAATAGTATTTGCAAGAACGTCTTTCTTTTTTGATTTTATAAGAAAATCATTTTTTGAGAATTTTTTTAGTTTAACAGTTTTTTTGAACCAGGGAGATATAGTTTTTTTCTTGATAGATGTAACTATTTTTCCATTAGCTACAACCAATTTTCCTCCCACAAAGACTTTGTTTGGCTTTATTGATTTTAGATCATCAAAGATTAGAATATCTGCTAATTTTCCAGGTGCTATTCCACCAAGATCTTTTCCCATGTTATAATAATCAAAATTATTTTTCGATGCCATAGTAATAGCATCTATTGGTTTGAAACCAAGTTTGATTGATTCTCTAACACAATGATCTATGTGACCAAATTTTACAATATCAAGTGGATCAAGACCATCAGAACAAAACATTAAACGATTAAGATATGTGCCATGAGACAAAACATGTGGGATGATTTCCTTCAAATCTCGTCTTATGGAACCTTCTCTTATCATAATCCACATTCCAAGACGTAATCTTTCTAATACTTGATCAAAATTGATTGGTTCGTGGCATGAGAGTATACCAGAGGAAACATATGCATTAAGTTTTTTTTCACTTACTCCAGCAGTATGGCCATTAATTATACAATCACGTTCAAGCATAGATGAAATAGATTTCATTGTTTTGGGTTCACGAAGAGTTACTTTGGTCCATGAAAAAACTTCACCCAAACCAAGAACATGAGGATGCTTTACTGCAGATATTTCTTGTGACAATGTAAGTGAGTTGCTGTTACTAAATTTTGTATCAACAGGAAGACCTCCTGGTGCAACTTGAAAAATTCTTATCGGTAAGTCTTCTCCAAGTTTAAGAAATTCTTGAAAACCTTTGTACCCTGCAACACTTACAATATCAATTGGATCTGAAAACAAAGAAGTAACACCACAAAGAAGAGCCTGTTTTACAAATTCAGATGGCAATACAAATTGATCAATATGTAAGTGAGGATCTGCAAATCCTGGAGAAACATATTTGTCTTTTACATCGATGACGGTTGTTTTTGGATCTATTGTATGTGAAGCATCAGGACCAACATATGCAATTCTATCATGAATTACCGCAATCTGAATTTTTGGAAGGATTTCTCGGGTGTAGACTGATAATAAATTGCAATTTTTTAAAATAAGATCGGCTTTTTTGTCACCCATCGCTACTGAATTCAATGAATATATCGAAGTTGCTAGGCTCGAAGTCATAGATGTTAATTGGATTTTGCGCCTATTATAGATTCAATGCTTAAATTACGGTTGAAGAGGTTTTTTTGATATGAACATTCCTAAGGTGATCAGAAAGTATTGTGCAAAATGTAAAACACATACCGAACAAAAGGTTTCCATTTACAAGGCTGGAAAAAGACGTGGCTCTGCTAGAGGTGAACGCCGACACGCAGAACGTAAAAAGGGATATGGTGGACAGAAATTTCCAAAATTAGCAAAACCAGCCAAAGTTACAAAGAAAGTTACTCCTCTAATGACATGTACTGTTTGTAAAAAGAAATACAATAAAAAAGGCATTAGAATTAAGAAATTTGAGTTGGTGGCAGCATGAAGAAAGATCATATTGAAATTCCAAAACCAGCAAGTAAATTTCAAAAAGTCAACTGCAATGAATGTGGAGAATTACAAGTGGTTTATTCTCATGCGTCAACACAAGTTGCATGTAATTCCTGTGGAAATGCCATAGCAGAAGCAACAGGATCAAAAGCCAAAATAAATGGCAAAGTCTCAGGTAGTGTTGAGTAAATCATAATCCTGTTTTGAATTTAGATTAAATGCAATTCTTTTATCATCTATTATGACATAGTTCTCTTCTAAATTTTCTAGCGATATAATCTTTTTTGAATTTATTAAAGAAATTCCGGTGTAATGACATATTTGATCATCGAAATTTACTGGGAAATCAGATTCTAGTCCAAGTGAAGATAAAAAATTTTTAGTTACAAGAATACTAGTCCATGTTTTTTTAGAGTCAAAATGATTAACAATTTTTTGAATTATATTCTCATCCAGTAAAGGTAAATCACCAGAAGTAACCAAAACTGCATCATTGATTGATTTTAGCACTAAATTTAGATCTTCAACATAACCAATTCCAGGTGTGTCAAAAATTTCAATATTGTTTTCTTCTAGTAATTTTTTTGTTTTAGGAGAATTCGTACTAGTAACTGCTAAAATTTTTGAAAAGAGATTTGAGTTTTTTAATGAATCAACTACATGAAATATGATAGGCTTTTTGTATTTGAGTAAAAGTTTTTCATCATCTAAATTCATTCTAGTACCTTGACCGCCGGCCATAACAATGCCAATCATATTGATACAAACACCATCAGCGAAGCCAATCTTGTAAATTCATTTGTTGCACCAAGTACATCACCAGTAATGCCACCAAAACTACGAGTAGATATTGCTAAAATAAAAATAGTTAGAGTAACAGTTACTCCTAGCATCACTAGTCCAGTAGTTTCGCCAATAGCAATCACCGGAATAAGCATAATTATGAATGCTGCAGTGAGTTTTTTCTTATCTTTCATTACTTCTATAAAAGGTGAATTTGAGCCTAAGGATGCTGAATTTCCTAGACTTGCCATCAATACCATTGAGAATTTTGCTAAAATTTCGCTAATCAGAATTGTCCTAAACAAATCAAATCCACTAGTAAGAGAAATTGTAACTACAAGACCAATTAGGTATAAGACTATGCCAACAATTCCAGCAGAACCAGTAGAAAGATCTTTCATTGCTTTTAGCTTTTTATCTTTACTTCCTTTTACCATTAATCCATCAGCAAAATCAGCTAATCCATCTGCATGATGAATTCCAGTTACTATAGCAATAGAGGCTACCACCAACAAGCTAACCAATAATGGATCTAAAAAGAAAGACAGACCAAAACCAAAAGAACCAACTAAAAGACCAATTGCAATTCCAACAATAGGAAAAAGATACATGTATTTTGCAATATTTTCTAAAGTTGCATTTGAAGAAGGAAATATAGTCAAAAAGGAAAATACAGACCCAATTTCTTTAAGCATGAATCCACCATCCTATTAATGACAAAATAGTAATAATTGGAATGGTCACAATTCCAAAGAAAAGAATTGAAGTAAGTTTCATAAGTGTAATTGCAGAGCATACATGCTTTTTTGTCAGTGTAATTTCTCCGTCACCTAACTTGTAGTGATTAATCTTTTCAAATTTTGTTTCTAAAGCTCCTGCTAGTGCAGCCATTGGATATCCTGCATTAGGGCTTTCAGTTTTTTTACCATCACGAATCATTATTTTGTATGATTCCTTCCAATTATTTTGCAAAATAGCGGCTGAAATGATCATGATAAATCCGGTGAGTCTAGATGGAATATAGTTTAAAATGGTGTCACAAGTTGCTGCAAACCATCCTACATTTTTGAAGAGATCTGTCTTGTATCCAATCATTGAATCTGCAGTATTGATAACTCTATAAACAAATGCTCCAGGTAAACCAAAAATTGCAAAATAGAACAAAGGACCTGTAATTCCATCAACGGTATTTTCGCTAATACTCTCCAACACGCCTGAAATTACGTGATTTTTATCTAGATTCTTAGTATTTCTCTTAACAATCATAGACAGATTTGTTCTTGCTTTTTCAAGGTTATCTTGATCAAGTGATTCTAGAACTTTGTAGGCATGTTTTTCCATTCCTCTAATAGCAAATGTGGTTTTTAGTAATAACCCACCAATAATTACAGAGGTAATTATTGAAATGTAATCATATGGGATCATAGATATTCCAATATCCAAAATCAAAAGCAATGAAATCACAACAATGGATGTTAGAGTTATGATTAAAATTCCTCCAGCTTTTTCAATTATAGAATTTTGATTTTTTGCAGCAGGTGTAAATATTGCAATTAATCTTCCCATCCAAGCAGTAGGATGATACTTGTTTTTAGGATCTCCAACTGTTAAATCGATTAGAATTGCGATGCCGATAATAAATATAGATTCAAGAATCATTGTATCATCCTCTCAATTGATTTTATATCCATATTTGATTTGACAATTTTTGCCAATCTATCTAATTCATTATCAATTTTTGAAAGATTTTTCCTAGTCCATGCAATATCTTTGGGTTTTGCATGAAGAGAATCTTCTTCAGGCAGGTCCAAAGTGATTAATGGGATAGTTCCGATAACAGGAATCTTAGTAATGTTTTTTAGTTTTTGGAATCCAGGTTTTAGCACATTGAGGTCTCCTCTAAATTTATTAAATATGAAACCTTTTACAAGTTTTTGATATTTTTTATCAATTAAGGTCATAGTTCCCACAATACTTGCAAAAGATCCACCTTTGTCAATATCAGAAACAAGTAATACAGAAGCATCTGCTTTTTGGGCAATTCTCATATTGGCAATATCAAATTTTTGTAAATTGATTTCAGCAGGTGAACCTGCTCCTTCGATAATTACTAAATCAAAATTTTTCTGCAAAGTTTTCAATGATTTTGTGGCAATTTTAATTCCTTCAGAATTTACAAATTTTTCATAGTAATCTTTAGCATGCATTTTTTTGTAGCGTTTCCCATTTAGGTATACAATGCTATTGTAATTTCCTACAGGCTTAAGCAAAATAGGATTCAAATCAGGTATAATTTCACAGCGAGCAGCAATTGCTTGAATAGCTTGAGCACGAGAAATTTCAAACGTAGGCGTGATATATGCAAAATTTGACATATTTTGAGATTTGAAGGGTGCTACACTGAACCCTTTATCTGAAAAAATTCTACAGAGAGCTGCAACTAGTGTTGTTTTCCCAGCACCTGAAGATGTTCCTTGAATCATTAATGATTTCATGGAATCTTCTCCAATGCTTTTACTAGTTTTATGTTATCCTTGTGAGATTTAACAGCAATACGAAAATAATGGTTATTTAATCCTCTAAAATTTTTACAATCACGAATTAGGATCTTGTTTTTGAGTAACTTTTTTTGCAATTGTGTTGAATCATGAATTGTTTTGATCAAAATAAAATTTGTAGATGAATCATGGTATTCAAAACTATCTAATTTATCGATTTTATTTTTTAGATAGTTCAATTCTTTTTTAATCATTAATTTTGATTTGATTATATGAGATTTATTTTCAAGAGAAATTTTTGCTGCTTCTTGTGCTAGAGAATTAACACTCCATGGAATTTTTATTTTCTTTAAAATTTCTGCTATTTGTTTTGATGCTGCAGCATATCCAATTCGCAATCCAGGAAATCCAAAGGATTTAGTCAAAGAGCGTAAAACAAAAAGATTGTCATATTTTTTTACATAGGATATTACAGATTCATTTGATTCAGGAACAAGTTCAATAAAACATTCATCAACAAATACAAGAGAAGAAAGTTTTTGTGCTCTTTGAATTATTTTAAGCAGATGTTTTTTTGATAAAAGTTTTCCTGTGGGATTATTAGGATTGCAAATAAAGATACATCCATTTTTTGGGATTTGTGAAATAAATGAATTAAGATGTTCAGATAAATTTAATGTTTTAAAATAGGATATTTTGCCATTGTTTAGTTTTGCCGCTGTTTCATATTCTTGGAATGTTGGAATAGGGATCAAAATTTTTTTTGCTGATAAAAATGCAAAACAAAAATTATAGATTATCTCAATTGCACCATTGCCAACCACCAGATTAGACTTATCCAAATGTGTGTATTTTTTTAGGTTAGAAATTAATTCAGATGAGCCTAAATCAGGATAGTTTTGAATAGTGTCAAAATTTTTTTTTAGGGTTTTTTTTACAGAAATAGGAATTCCAAGAGGGTTGATATTGGAACTAAAATCCAATATTTGTGGATCAGAACTTTTTAAAGGATTTCTACCACCATGAATCACTGGAACATGTCTAACTATGGAAGATTTTGTTCTTATTTTCACAGTTCCAAGTAGAATTAGTCGATTTAGTATGTTGTGGTAACACAGAAAACGGTTATTAATTGAAAGGTGCTAATTACTAAATTATGGTTAAAAAAAGAGTTGCAATTATTGGAGTTACAGGTTCTGTTGGTCAAGAATTTGTACAGTCATTAAACAACCATCCATGGTTTGAGGTGACTCAAATTGCAGCATCTGAGCGTTCTGCAGGTAAAAAATACCTAGATGCAATAAAGGATTCAAGTGGAATTGTTGCATGGGATGTTGGCGGAGAAATCCCTGAATATATCAAAGAAATGACAGTAAAGTCAATTGATGAATTAGATGTATCACAACTAGATTTGGTATTTTCTGCAGTTGAATCAGAAGCTGCTAGAGACATTGAGACTAAAATGGCAGCTGATTTGCCCGTAATCTCAACTAGTTCTGCTTATAGATATGAAAATGATGTTCCAATACTAATTCCAGGAATTAATGATGAGCAAACAGAGTTACTAGATATTCAAAAAAAGAACAGGAATTGGAAAGGTTGGGTAGCACCTCTTCCAAACTGTACAACAACAGGTTTAGCAATTACACTAAAACCATTACTTGAAAAATATGGTGCAAAAAAGGTCATGATGACATCAATGCAAGCTATTTCAGGTGGTGGAAAATCAGGTGTGTCTGCAATGGGAATTACGGATAACATAATTCCATACATTCCAAAAGAAGAAGGAAAGGTAAGGCAGGAAACAAGAAAAATTTTAGGTAAACTAAAAGATGGAAAAATTGAAGAAGCAGACATTAGAATAAGTTGCACTTGTACTAGGGTTCCGGTAATAGATGGACATACCGAATCTGTTTTTGTTGAAACCACAAAGGAAATTGATCCTGCTAAAGCAAAAGAGACCTACAATCAATGTAACAAAGACATCTCTGTATTAGGACTACCTTCTGCTCCAAAAGATTACTATGCATTCCATGAAGATCCTACAAGACCTCAACCAAGAATGGAACGAACTGTTGGTGATGGAATGACTACAACAATCGGAAGAGTTGAGAAAGAAGAACTCTTTGATAACGGTCTCAAATACATGTTATTCTCACACAACAAAAAAATGGGTTCAGCAAAAGGTGCAGTATTGCTTGCAGAAATGCTATACAAAAAAGGCAAGATTTAGATAATTTTTTGAAATTTTTACAATAATAACTTTATAAGAACCAGAAATCTAGATCGACTCAGGTGTTTTAAACGGCAAAAGTAGACGATTTAGATTTACAAATTTTATCAGAATTATCTAATGATGCGTCAATTTCAGTACCACGATTATCAAAGAAAATTAATGTTAATTCATCAGTCGTATATTCAAGAATCAAAAGATTAGTGAAAAGAAAATTAATTGAACGCTTTACAATTGATGTAAATGATGCTGAACTTGGGTATAATGTAAAAGCACTAACCGGAATCAATATGGATACAAAAAAGCGCGATCACATAATTGAAGAATTATTCAAAATCGATGGAGTGAGAGAAGTTGCAGAAGTTACGGGAAGATTCGATATTTTGGTAACTATGTATTCAAAATCATTGGATCAGATGCACAAGATGGTCTCCGAACGTATTGGTAGAATTGAGGGGATACAGTCTTCAGAATCCTTTATTGAGATGAAATCACGGATGAAAGCAATGCCATATATGCCATCAAAGGGTAGTGACTAATATTGCAAAAGCAAAAGTCTGAATCCCGAGTTGCGGTATATTATGAATTAACAAAACCAAAAATTTGGTATCTACTTGTATTTACTGCATTTGGTGCAGCATTAACAGCATCTAACATTTATGATATTGAAATTTCTCCAGCAACTTGGTTGCTTATGTTATTTTCAGTTGCTGCAGGTTCAGCTGCTGCAAATACGTTGACAAATTATCATGATAGGGATATTGATGCTATCATGGAAAGAACAAAAGACAGACCCCTCCCATCAAAAAGAATCTACCCTGCTGTAAAAGCAAGGAATTTTGGATTAGCGTTAGCAGGAATATCATTAGTTTTAGCATTTGGAATTTCTTTTACTACTACTTTAGAACAAGGTGCGTGGGCAACTGCATTCATTGCATTTGGATTAGTAAACAATATTCTAGTTTATTCATATGCATTAAAACGAAATTCAAGAACTAATATTATTCTAGGAGGATTATGTGGTGGTTCACCTCCAATGATTGGCTGGGTAGCTGTTAGCATGTCAGATTTATGGACTATGGGACTTGCAATGGCAGGATTAGTGTTCATTTGGATTCCAATGCATATATGGGCTTTGACATTGCATTTTAAAGATGATTATAATAAAGTAAATGTTCCAATGCTAACTGCAGTTCAATCTGAAAAAACATCTGCACGAGCTATTGCAGGATCAACTGTGGTAATGGTATTGTTCTCAATTGCACCATTTTTCATAACTACAGAAAGTGGAGATGTAATGGTTGGTAGTGTGTATCTATGGACTGCAATAGCATCAGGTGCATTAATGATTGCATTATCAATTTGGGTAATAGTTAAGCCTATGGAAAAGGCTTCATGGACTTTGTTTAAATTTTCAAGCCCATATTTGGCAGTATTGTTTATTGCCTTAATGGTAGACTCGGCGTTATAAAATACTGTTATTCTCATCAAGACTGTTAAGTTCTTTAGTAATCTTTGAATGTTTTTCTACTAATGCTTCAAGTTCATTTTGAAGCTCAGATGAATTCCATTTTGAATTAATTAAGGAAGATAGTTTTGCAATGGCACTCCATTGAAGATTATTTTGTTCATCAATCAATTCTAAAAATCGCTTTCCTTTTTCATCATCATCCATATTTTTTTGGGATTTTGCAATGATAAAAAGTTAGCAGTGGTAATTATATAATTTAAAAGTTTTATTACCAATTAAGGGCAACCCATCATATTGAAATGCAGTATTTCAGAATGTAAACTAAAAGCAATAGAGACAATCAGCATAAGTTTTAGAGAAACAAGAAATCTTTGTAAAGAGCACTACAAATTATTTAAAAATAAAGATAAAAAACATCTTCCAAAATTTACCAAGGCATCAAAATTTTAATGAAAATTTAATGTTTTTTCAAATCTTGAGATTATTGAAAGATTTAACATCTACTATTTTTTTAACTAAGATATGGCGGTAGGGGAGAAAACAATCAGTAAAAAGAAGCCCGTAAAAAAGGCAGATCCCAAGCCAAAAAAACAAGTTAAACCTTCATCATCAAAGAAACCAGAATTTGAGAAAGCATGGAAGGAATACAATTCTGCATTAAATGGATGGAAAGAATCCCTTGCACAATGGCAAAAATCCACCAATGAAACTTTGATGACATATCATGATGCATGTCAAAAAGCATTAGAATCTGATGCAGAATTATTAAAAAAAGTAAGTTCAAGTTGGGAGAATACTTGGGAAGAAATTGGTCCACAATATATCAAACAGCAAACAAAGATGATTGAAAGTATTTTCAAAGAAACCAATATTGAATCAATTAAAAAATTTAATGAACAATGGGAAAAATTTCTTTCAACATCAGGTGACGACTCGATTGTAGCATACCAGGAAGCCATCAAAAGATTCAATCAAGCGTGGCAATCAGGTCAGATGTAATTCAATAAAAATTGCTAATTAACAAATAATTTAATTATTTTTCATTTTAATAACTCTAAAAACTTTACACTTACAAACAGAATACATTCCACGAATTGCAGGTATACCATTTTTCATAGTTGCCTCTTCAGGATTTTCAATATTTCTTTATTTTACAATTTATACAATATGTATCAAGTAGATTAGATAGTTTTTTCAGTTGTTAATTTATGAAGTTTTTTCTCAATATCATCAAGTTTTTGATTTTGTTTTTGTAATGTATGAATAATTTTTTGCTCAATTTTCGTATCTATTGATTGTTCAGGTGTTGCTTCCTCTTCTGGTTCTGTGATTGGTTCTGGTGCAAGATCTAGTTCTTGAGGAAGCTCTTCTGCTGAATCTTTTGGTAATGAGCCTCTAGGACTGGAAGGAGTTTCTGGTTCTGTGATTGGTTCCTGAGGGGATTCTAATTGTTCGGTTGATTTAGATTTAGGAATTGGAAATTCTTGTATGTCACCAAGATAATCTAATTTCACTTTATTTCCATCAATTCTTAGGTATGGTGTACCTTCAATTGAGAATGCTTGAATTTTATGTCCTTTTTTCCAGGAATTTTTTCCACTGTAAATTGTAATGTAGATTAATCCATTCTTAATATCAGATGCAATGGTTAATCGATCTATGGGTTTTCCTTTAGTAATACCTTGTTCAGTTTCTTGATGGCGTAAGGCAATATAGATTAAATGTTCAGAGTCATAACTGACTTCAGAAATTAAATAGTCAGCCCATTTATCCATTATAAAAAATAATGATTGATGTCTAGTAAATAAGCAATTTTAATTAAGATAATTCTAAAGTTCTAATTATTTGACTAGGGAATTTTGAAAAAATGAAAGAAGAAATAAGATTATAATTGGTTGAGAGTGCATATAATTAAATGGAAATATCAATAGAGCCCTGGAAAAAATTGATTATTCATGAAGTAATTGAATACAAGTTTTATGATTGGGTCAAACAAATAGCATTTAGCACAAGGTCTTCAGGTGGGGGAATACCTACAATGCAGTGGACAAATGGAATAGTCTTTTCACCAGCAAATTTTCCAACAACAAATGTCACAGCTGAAGAGCAATTGAAAGGAATTCTTCATTGGTCATCAGTGTCTTTTGCAATTAAAGAAAAATTTGAAAAACAAATTGTAAAGGAAAATGCAACAATAAATCTAGTAGATGTAAGCGTAAATGAAATTTTCAAAGAATTAGCAACAAGTTTGAAAGCTCAATCAAAATATGCAAACCTTGAATCTGGCAAAGATCAATGAATATTGAAGAAAAGATAAAAAATTGTGAAATTTATCTAAAACAGATTAAAAAATATGATCCCGATCCATTTTATGTAAATCATTTTTTTAATGAATACATCGATTCAGTAAACAATACTTATGATGATATTTTCGAAGAGGCAAACAGAGATTTTGGCTTATTTATTTTAGGAAAAATCTCACATGAAAAATTCAATGAAAAAGCAAAAATGAAAAATGATCAAAATGCACTAAAATTTTCAGAATGGTTTTCACAAAAATTTAATCAAGAACATGAAAATTCATATCCAAATTTTATGAAAAAAATATGTAAATTTAAGAGTAAATCAGAAAAAATTCCGGAGATTAAAATAATGATTAGAGCATCAAACCGTTACAAAGATGATGTTAATCAACAAATCAAAGTTAATTTAAGTAATGAAAAACTACGATCAAAAGAAGAATTACATATAGAAATTAAAAGACAATTACCAATTTTTTTAGAAATTATAAATCATAAAAGAAATAAAAAAAATGAGCCTAAAGTAGGTGAAAATCAAATAAATGCATCTGCATTTTTAGATATTGAGGATCACACAGACATCGAAATTGCATATGCATCTGAAATCTACATATCTGTTATGAAACGATTAGTTGATGAATCAAGGAAAAAAATGAAAGAATTAACAACATGGTATAATTAAATTAATTTAAAAATCCAAAAATTGATGGTGTATTCTTAATTTTGATAATTGGTAAATATGAAAATCCATGTTCAATACTATTAGAAAATTCTGGATCTTTTCCTTGATTTCCCTGATATTTTAGAAAATGTTTTGAAGGCTCAGAATCTAATTTGACATAATTGAAATTATAGTATACCTCATCCATTTCCAATGATGTGATGTACCCCAAAACCCAAGATTTTTTGTGTTGTAGTGTATACAGAGTAAGATTGGGTTCATCTGGAAATTCAGGATTATATGTTAATCGTGCTAAACTCCCTAAATCTCTAACTTGTATTGGATGAAATTGATCTGGGAGTTTTTCTGATTTTATTGGAAGCGGTGAAATTTCTGATTCCATATTAACAATAGGGGCATAATTTGAGATATTTTTTGTAGATTCCACAATGTCACAAATTTCTTTATCTCCTTTCACCTGATATGAAACATATCTACCAATTTTTGTCATGGGGGCATAAAAAATCATCAAAGTATTTGCAAGTGCCAAACTACTTGAAATGATTCTGAAACCGTCAAGTTCTTGAGAATATACTCTTCTAGGATATTCTTGAAATGCACAAGCGTATCTTGCTAAATCATTAAAACTAGATAATTCAATAAAACATTCATTCTGAGTAATTTCCATCACAGAATTATGAATGGATTACGTTTTATTCTTTTGAAAACATAATTGGATTTTATTTGGTCTCTGAGGATTAGTCTTTGCCAATTATTACCATCCATTACCAATCATTACCAATAATATATATATCAGTGTAAAAGTATGATAGCATGAGTACACAAACTCAATCAAACAATGTATATTCAATGTACAAGCAAAATGTGCAAAAATACTTTGAGAATATTTCAAAAATAACTCCACAGTATTTTCAAGCTATGACACAATTACAAGAAGAATGTATGAAAACATGTGAAAAAACAATCAATGCGTCGGTATCTGTGCAACAAGAATTTGCTAAAAAAAACTGGAATTGTTTCTGATATTCCTGATACTGCAATTATAGATACTAACAAGCAAATTGTTCAAGCAAGCACAGTAAATAATCAATTTGTAAAAACAACAATTGATGCAACTGTACAAAACTTCAAAACATTCAACGATAACATAAACGCATTTGCTGAATTGAATAAAAACGCAATCCAATCCTGGATTAATCCTATCGCACACAAAAACTAGTGTGATTGGTTTTTCTTTTTATTTTCTTTATTCTATTTTGCTTAGAGCTAAAAATGATAGTTTTCAATAACTCAAAATTTTGTGAAGTTATTATGATTTATTAATAATATAAGTAATTTTAAGAAATTGATAATCAAGAAAAATTCAATGTTTTGAAATATTTTGAACCTTTTTTAGATTTTGTTTATCAAAGTATTCCATTACAAAATGAAAAATAATTAGTTTGCCAAAAACAACCATTGAGATTAATACTAAGATAGATTCACCAAGATAAAACAGATAGGTTGTTACTCCAATGGCAGTCATAACTTCTATAGCAGTACAACTACAAAAAAAGAGTAATTTTTGTCTCAATTCAGTGAATTAAGATTTTGGCCACATTGTAGTCCAAGTTTCAGCGAATTTCTTCATCATTTCACCATATGCATTCATCTGTTCTAGTCCAGATGAACTGAGAGTCTTTTGCCAGTTTTCAGTAAATTGCTTGAAAGTCGAAGCATTGGAATCACTTATGGCTTTTTGCCAGTTTTCAGTAAATTCTTTGAAGGAATTCATTCCAACGTCAGCCATTGATTTTTGCCAATTTTCAGTAAATAATTTCATGGTTTCAGTACTAGATTCAACAGTTGCTTTATCCCATACTTGGTTGAATTTTTCTTGCATGTCACTACTTGCTTTTTGTATTTGTTCATAAACAGTTTTCCAGTTGTCAAGTGATTTTGTATATTCTTGCCATAGAGAATCCCATTCATTATTTTTATCTTTTTCAGACAATAACTAAAGATAGTTTTTGCTATTCTTAAATGGATCTATAGAAATTAGGATGAGTTCATTTTTGACGTTTTTGTAGACGTTTTTCCATTCTGAGTTTACCTTCCTCAAATTTGGTTCTATCTTCATCTGTTTTAAGTGCTAATTTTGGAGCATGTGTAGGTTTTCCATTTTTATCCAATGCTACAAAAGTTACAAAGGCAGTTCCAGTAAGAGTTCTTATTCCTGTTACGATATCCTCAGCTTCTGCATTTACTTCAATTTCCATTGAGGAGTTATGAACATAGTTTATTCGTGCATTTAATTTGAGAACATTTCCAACAAAAACTGGTTTTAGGAAATTAACACTATCCATAGATACAGTAACCGCGTTTGATTGAGAATGTCGCTGAGCAACAATTCCTGCAACCATATCAATATGCTTCAAAATTTCACCACCAAAGACATTCCCTGCAGGATTTGCATCAGAAGGAAACATCCTAACAATTACTTCTGCATGAGATTCTGAAGGACTTTTTTCACTTATTTGGGAGTTTTTTGAGGACATGATTTTGATTCACTATGATTTTTTCTTCATCCAATTTAATTTAATCAGTTGATTTGATTATTTGAGATATTTTTCTAGATTGATTTTATCGATTTTTGGGATCTTAGCTAATTCAAAACCTTCTGGACGTTTAGAAAGAGAACGAGTTGCATCAATTCCCATTTTAGCAGTTTGTAATTTCTTTTGATCACTAGAAGGATCAAGACTCGAGCCACGAACATTTTTAAGAATTACTAGATCTTTGTCAGCTTGGAATCTTGTAGCCATTGCATACTCTACTGATTCTGCATTATTAGGATCAATATCTTCATCAACTACAGTTACTTGTTTTAACGAACGATGTGAGTCAAATGTTTTTTTAATTATTTTTTTGGGGTCAGAATCACTTTTCTTTCTAATTTGTACAACTGCATGTAACCAATTACATCCACCATTAGTCATAGAAACTTGTTGTGTTTGAGGAAATGCCTTTTTCAGTTCACCATTTAGTTTAGATTCAATTGGCATTCCCATTAGTAATCTATGCTCGGAATATCCAGAAAGAACATCGTGAAAAATAGGATTGTTTCTAAAGAATAGATTTTCAAGTTCAAAAACAGGTTGAGATCTTTTATGATCATATGTTTGAAGCATTTCAACCATCCATTCAGGATGAGTTTTATCACGAAGAATTTTTCCTTCCATTACAATTTCTGAACCTGATGGTACATTCAATCCTGAAAAAGAAAGTTTTGCCAAAGTTAGTTTTCCACCTAAAAGTGAATTTGCAATATCAATCTCATCTTTTCCCCATCCAGCTTGATATGCTCCTGCAATGGAAATTGCAGGATGAACACCTACAGTAATTGCAATTTTGAGGTCTTCTCCATGCTCTTTAGCATCAATAAAACATCTGTGAAGATGACGTCCTTCTACCATTCGAATAGTAAAATGAGTTTTATCAATTGGCATTAATCTATGAAATGAAGAATTTTGTTTTCCAGTTTCAGGATTTTTAGCATATGCTATAGAAGATGTGATAAAAGGGCCAGATTCTTTTTCAAAATGAGTCACTATAGGCATGGAAAAGAGATTTTTTGACTTGTTTTCCATGAATTTTCCTAAGGAGAGGATTTTTGGACGTTTGGCTTTTTTGATTGCCAAAATAATTTTTTCGTGGATATTATTTTCAGTTCCTCCAACTGCTAAAGCAAATCTTTTCCTAGTTCCGACTAAATTGGCAACTAAATGAAAATTACTTTCTTTAATATTTTCAAATAAAACAGCATGTGAACTATCAACTTTTGCAGTAATACCAGCAATCTCAAATTTTGTTGAAACCTTTGTTTTAATAGTTTTAAGATCATTAATTTTTTTTATTTGAGAAATATAATTTCTTAAATCACTCATTCTCAATCATTTCCATAATCTCAGACATTAAGGCTTTTGCAGTATCAGTTTCAAGTTCTTTTTGAATAAATACTGAAACTAAAGCAATTCCTCGCATCCTAGTGCTTATCCGTTCAGCTACAAGTTTCAAAAAAAGAGAATCAGTTCTTGCAGGAATAACAGTAGTGGTGATAGGAATAGGTCCTGTGGTTAAAGAGGCAACAATCGAACCAATTTTTTTAGCGCCTTCTGTTACTGAAATAAAATATCCATTTTCAAATTTTTGAATTTGTAAAAAGAAGTTACGGCTCTCCAGATTTATCATTTTCTGGGAAAATCCATCTGGAGAGTTCAATAAGCTATGAACAAGTCTTATACTTTTATTGCTATTGATTCATTTGCATGAGCAGATACAACTTCAACCTCAGGATTCTTCTTGCAATTCTTTTCATGTTTATCTGCATAAACAAATAGTTTTTCACAGTGTTTGCATGGAGTTTTTTCTTTAGTTTTTGTTGCAACTTTGGATTTTGCTGCTTTAACTTTTGCAGTTTTTGCTTTTGATTTACTTTTTGCTTTTACTTCAATTTCTTCTGGTTGGGTATCAGCAACTGCTTTAGCTTCAATAGAATCGGCCTCAACTCTAGCGCGTAATTTTGCTTTGTATTTTAGATTACGTGGTTTTGTTCTTAATCTATATCCACAACATGGACACCAAAGTCCTTCCCATTTGATGAAAATTTCACAAATTTGGCATCGACGTTGTCCAGAAGCATATCTTCCGGTTCCAACAGGCTTTTGAGCCTTATATCTTACACAAATTCCTTTACAAGTCATCTTAGTGATTTAATATAGAATTCATAACTATATAAGGGTGGATAGATAAAATCTATAAAAAAAAATGAAAAAGTTGTAAATATTCTAAATTATTTTGCGATCATAACGATTAGTTTCAAAAAAAACTAGAAATCTCCAATAAATATGTATAGATTATTTCAAGGAAATGTTTTTTGAAAAAATAATATGTATGGATATAGTTGTTTAGCAAAAAATTTTATTAAATTTCGTAAAAAATAAAAAAATTTAAAAAATCATCATACTTTCATAATTACATCAATTAAGTAACAATGAATTAAGCAAAAAATGGAATAATTTTTAAAAAATTCAATTAGTTTTTTGATTTTTCAACCTGTAATTGATAGAGGTAATATTGAAAATCTAAAACCATCACGTTGAGAGATATATTTTGCAGAAAGCATATCACGTTTTCCACGTTGATTGAAATTTTTAATTTTTAAACTAGTTTTATGTTCATCAACAAATTCTAATTCAAAAGATGAACAAAATTTTAGATTCAACATAGAAACTATTTGTTTTGCAATTTCCATATTACCATTTCCAATTTTGATAATTTTTCGTTTAGCTCTAAGACCTCCTAAAATTTGAATTATATGAAAAATAAAATTTTCTACAGATAAATGAAATGAGCTCTCAATTTCTTGTCCATAATAAAAAACGGACAAACCAATTCGTTGACCTGGATCAATACCTAAAATTAAAATTTCTTCTTCAAAATCCAGATTTAGTTTTTGCATCATTATACCTCTAATCACAGTTGAATGATGTTCAAAGATATCTTCGTGGAGTAAGAGTTTTTCACATTTTTTGGGCGTTTCTTCCCTAGTAGTAAAAATGAGATGGCCAGAGTAACCAGTTATTTCTTCAGGAAGAATAGAATCAAAAGATAGTTCTAGTGCCTTAAGATAGGTTGAAAATCTATAGTAGTATTTACCAGAAGTAGTAGCAATTCCAATACGAGTATTCAGTAAGGGATCGATATGTGACAAAATGAAATATGTAATTTAGGTTTATGCCTTCAAAACAGTTGACACCACATGTTTGACTGCTTCGTCAAAATTGTTATCAATTGTAGATTGAATCTCAGATAATTTAGCATCTCCTTCTTGAGCAATTCTTGAAGATTCAGAAGTTGCCTTTTTTTTAGATGCATTAATTATTACTTCAGCTTCTTTTGTAGCCATTTCCCTAGTTTTTTCTAATAATGAATCAATTTCAGTCTGAGCCTTTAGATTCAGTTGTTTTTTCATATCGCCAACTTTACTGTTTAAAGAATCTAAGTCATCTTCTAAGGCATTCAAAGATTTGATAATTCCAGTAACTTTGGATTCAGCCATACTGCTCATTATACTCAAAATTTGATAAATCCATTACTTAAATCATTCATTTTTAGTTGATTTTTAGGCATAAAACGTCATTAAACTGGAATTATCCGGTTGTTAAAAGTAAGATTGCTCTAGCTAGATCGCCTTTGGCCTCCTCTAAAGCATTTTTAGCCTTTTCTTCATCAACTCCAGCTTGTTGGCTAACAAGTTGAATGTCCTCTTCTGAGAAAATTGGAACCTCCAATTCTCTTTCCTCATAATTGTCTGCAGTTACTGTAAAAATTGAGTTGTCTTTTGCTTTCATTTCAGTAACGGAGGGTTTTGTGATAATGATCTCTTTTTTATCGGTCTTAATTATTACTTCTTGAACATTTGATAGTTCATTCATATCTAGACCCATTTTATCCATCATTCTTCGCATTTCGCGATTTCCTCCTCGCATCATGATTCTATTTCCCTCTTAGGACTTTTTAAACTATCTCTGACCTTTACAGCTACACCTCGATTAAAATCAGATATCATCTTTTGTGACAAAACAGCCTTACCAACTGCAATTACTCTATCTTTGAACAATACTGGTGTATCAGCAGAAATCCTTACTTTATTTCCACACCATACTACATGTTTACAAAATACGGATTTACCTTCCATTACAAAAGGTGCAGCATCTTGGTTTATCTCAATGCAGTTTTCTTTGAATGTTTTACTTTTCAGTAAAATTTGTGCAAAATAAGGACTAATTGCTAAACCACCATCAATTCTCAAAGTACACAATAATTTTCCTTCATGTGAAACAGTTCGTATTCTTCCAGTCTTTCGTGAAAAGGTCATTTCGATATTTTTTGGCAGGCATTTTGAAACACTATTACCAAATAACGCATCAAGGGAATATTGGAGCTTGAGAATTTGATCCATGCATGTGATACGTTCGCTTGTAAATATTAGTTCAATGTTAGACCATATTACAACTTTTAAACTATATAGACGGGTTTCATCTCTTTAGATTATGGAAGAGAGAGGTGAAACAAGGAAAATTCAATTTACAGGAAAATCATCTTACATAGTTTCACTTCCAAAACAATGGATTATGGAGTTGGGTCTAAAACAAGGAGATCAAATCAGAATGGTTCGAAAAGGATCATCAATATTAGAACTTTATCCACCAAAATTTGAATCTCGTATCCAAAAAAAGGAAGATGCAGTAATTGAAATTGATGATGAAGAAAAGGCGTCTTCAATAATTAGAAAATTAATTTCTTTGTATTTTCTGGGATTTAAGACGATTAGTGTTAAACCAAAAAATGGTAGATTAAGCCCTAACCAAAGGAATACCGTAAAAGAAGCTGTAAAGCGAATGTTAATGGGTTCTGAAATAATTTCTGATTCTAGTGGGGAAATAACAGTACAGGTTCTTGTAAATCTGCTGGAACTATCTGTTGATGGTGCATTTAAGCGAATGATCCATTTAGCAAAATCAATGTCTAGTGATGCAATTTTAGCAGTAAAAGAAAACAATCTAGAATTGGCACAAGAAGTAATCAATACAGATGACGAGGTAGATAGATTTGGATTTTATATTATTCGACAATTAAAGATAGCAATACAAAATGAGCATATGCTAAAAGAGATGGGTTTTAGAAATGCCAGAAATTGTCTTGGATACAGGCTTGTTGTAAAAAACATAGAGAGGACAGGAGATCATGCATCATTTATTGCAAAAGATCTTTTAGAGTTTAAAAAACCAGTCAAAAAAGAGATTTTAGAGAAACTTCAAGATATGAATGAATTTTGTTTATCAGTATTGGATGATTCATGTTTGGCTTTATTCAAAGAAGATTATGCACAAGCAGAAAAAACTATTGAAAAAACAACTGAAATTATCAAATATGAGAAAAAAGTAAGAGATGCTTCAAAATCATTAAAAGATGATGAGGAGATTTATAGAATTAGAAGAATGTCTGAGAATATTAGAAGGGTTTCAGAATATGCTAGTGACATAGCGGAAATTGTATTGAATATGAATATTGAAAAAGCATTGAAAAAAACGGAATAATTATCAAAAAAGGTTAAGATCGAGAAGAAATGAAATCAGCAATTTTAATCACATATGATCAGGAAGATTCGATAAATGAAGCTAAGGGGCTATGTGATGCGGCAGGATATGAGGTAGTTCACACAATCCAACAAGATTATCTAAAAAAACCAAAGTATGGAATTAGTGGAGGAATTTTAGAAAGACTAGAGGAGATATCTGAGAAACTTAGACCAGATGTAATCATATTTGATGAAATTTTAAAGCCAAGTCAAAATTACAATCTAGCCTCTGCATTACATCGGGAGGTTTTAGATAGAGAAGGGTTAATTCTTGAGATTTTTGAAAGTAGAACATCAAGTACTGAATCAAAGTTGCAAGTCAAATTAGCTCAATTACGATACGAGATGGCCAGAGCAAAGGAAAAAGTTCGTCTTGCAAATATGGGAGAGCAACCAGGATTTATGGGAATTGGAAAGTTTGAGGTAGATGTTTACTATAATGATATCAAACATAGAATGCAAACATTAAGATCTAAACTTGAAAAAGCAGGAAAGCAAAGAGAACTTCATAGACAGGGACGAAAGAGAATGGGATTCAAAACAATTTCTCTAGCAGGATATACGTCTGCAGGAAAAACAACATTGTTTAACAAAGTAACAGGTGAATCAAGAGCTCAAAGTAAAGAACTGTTTACAACACTTACTACAACAACACGAAGAGTAACAATTGATCAAGAACCATTCTTGATTGCAGATACGGTTGGATTTATAAGTAAATTACCTGCATACATGATAGATGCATTCAAATCAACTTTAGAAGAATTAACATACACAGATATCATTATTCTAGTGATTGATATTAGCGATTCTGTATTTGAATTAAAAAAGAAATTTTCTAGTTGCATGCGAACTTTAAGTGAATTAGGTGTTGAAAAAGATAAGATAGTTTATGTATTAAATAAAGATGATTTATTAAAACAAGATGAGATTAATAGAAAAATTGACATACTTAATTTATCTGAAAATAAAAAAGTGATTTCAGTTTCTGCAAAAACAGGCAAAAATATTAAGGAGTTAAAAAAATTAATCAAAAATATTTCAGAAAGTCATTATTCATATAATTTCAATAAAAGTTCACCTGAAGGAGTTAAAGAGACATTTGGTAATTGAAGTTGTAAGAATTGGGCAACGTCTAGTAAGAGATGATCGAGTAACAACACATGTTGCACTTGTTTCAAGAGCATTTGGTGCAGAAAGAATTTTCATGAATGAAGTTAATCCAGAAATCAAGGATACTGTAGAAAAAATCAATAAAACTTGGGGAGGAAAATTTGAGGTAAAGTTTATTGAAAAATGGAAATCTGTTGTAAAAAAGAAAAAAGAAGAAAACTTCAAAATTGTTCATCTTTCAATGTATGGTCAAAACATCAACATTATTCAGGAGGAACTGCAGAAAGAAAAAAATGTATTAATTGTTGTGGGGGCTGAAAAAGTTCCTAGAGAAATTTATGAATTAGCAGACTATAATGTAGGAGTTGGTAGTCAACCTCATTCTGAGATTAGTGCCCTAGCAATTCTTTTAGATCGTATTCAAAAAGGCAAACAATTCGAGAAAGACTTTACAGATGCAAAAAGAAAGATCATACCCACAAAAAATGGTAAAAATGTACAAGTAAAAGAAACAAGGGATTAATAGTAGAAAATTAGGAGTCATTAGAGTTGGTAGACAAATATGAAGATCCTTTTGTTAGAATCGCCTCTATGATCGGAGGAGATGAATATCTTAAAGTGGCAAGATCATTACTTAAAGCCGAAGATGCAACTGATGAAGAAATTGCAAGCTCTACAGGTCTAAGAATTAACATGGTAAGAAAAGTATTGTATGATTTGTTTGGAAAATCTCTAATTACTGGAATCAGAGTTAAAGATGAGAGAAAAGGTTGGTTTGTCTATAGATGGAGAACTAGAAGAGAAGAAGTTGAACATTTCATCGAAAACCAAAAAAAGAAAATTGAAGAAAGGTTACAACAAAGATTAGATTATGAAAATGCTTCTGACTTTTATCATTGTGGTAATGAAGACTGTCCAAGAGTAACATTTGAGAGTGCACTTGATGGCATGTTCAAATGCCCATCATGTGGAAGTGTTTTAAACTTAAAGAAAAATGATAAATCTAAAAAAGCATACTCAAAGAAAATTGATGAGATAAAAAAAGATATGCAGCAAACATTCTGATTTGTTGCGGCAATAAGGATAAATACAAAATCAAAGTATTGTGATTATGTCAACAGACGATTCATCATCTATCTGTAATGTTTGGAAAGGAAATACATCTAAAATTATCAACAAATTGGAATTGCAGATACCTTCACATTTTCAAATCTATTCAGATATGTACAAAGAATATCTTCGTTCCATAGATGATATTTTTGGGACATGTATTTTGTCAGAAAAAGAATTTCTTGATAAATTGAACATTGATCCCAATTTTATGAAAAGTCTTGGAATGTATTCGAATTTTCTTAGTGGTGTTTGGATCAATCAAATAGAAAATTATGATAATTATCTTAAATGGTATTCTCAAATGAGAATTTCAGGCATGAAATCATATGAAGAACTCATGCATATAATGATGGATTCCTATTCAAAAACACTTTCTAATTTATCAAAAAATATCAAAGAATAAGTTAGAGATTAAATAGGAGAAATTCTTGGAAAAAGCCTTGAATCAAATTACTACGGTCAATCCAGCAACAGGTGAAGAAATTAAGACTTTTACTGCAATGGATAAAAATCAGGTATTTGAGTTAGTTGGAAAAGCAAAAAGAGCTTATCCAGAATGGAAAAAAGATTATGAGAAACGTAGGAGTTATGTTTACAATTTAGTAGAATATCTAAAGAAACACAAAACAGAGCTTGCAAAAGTTGCAACAACTGAAATGGGTAAAGCTCTCAAAGAATCGATTGGCGAAGTTGAAAAATGTGCTTGGGCATTAGAATTTTATGCAGATCATGGAGATAGTTTTCTTTCCGATGAGGTTTTAAACACAGATGCAAGGAAGAGTTTTCTAACTTTTGAACCATTAGGTGTGATTGGTTCTATAATGCCTTGGAATTTTCCTTACTGGCAGGCATTACGATTTGCAGCTCCATGTTTAATGGCAGGAAATGTAATCGTAATGAAACCATCCAGAGTAACTATGCAATCAGGAATTGAAATTGAAAAAGCATTTACTGAATCAGGAATGCCAGATGGAATTTATCAAACAGTAGTAGGAAGTGTAGAATCTGCAAATCACCTAATTGATTCAGATGTTAACGCAGTTACTTTCACTGGAAGTACAAATGCTGGTGCAAAAGTTGGAGAAAGAACTGCAAAAAATTTGAAAAAATGTGTATTAGAATTAGGAGGAAGTGATCCTTTCATAGTATTAGATGATGCAATTATTGAAAAAGCAGCTGAAGGTGCAGTTAAAGGAAGATTCATTAATTGTGGTCAAAGTTGTGTGGCCTCAAAAAGATTTTTTGTGGGAAAAAATATTGCAGATGAATTCACTGAATTATTTATCAAAAAAGCCTCTCAGCTCAAAGTAGGAGATCCTATGTCCATTGAAACAGATGTTGGACCAATTTCAAATAAAGAAGGTTTAGAAACAATTTCTGGAATTGTAGAAGATGCAAAACAAAAAGGTGCCGAAGTCCTTTTAGGAGGTTCAGAGATGGATGGAAAAGGATTCTTCTATAAACCAACAATTCTTAAAAATATAAAATCAGACATGAGGATTGTAGCTGAAGAAACATTTGGACCAGTAGCACCAATTACAGTAGTAGAAAATGAGAGTGAGGCAATCAAATTAGCTAATGATAGTGAATTCGGTTTAGGTGCTAGTATCTGGACAAAAGATCTTGCTAAAGCAGATAAAATGTCAAGAAGAATAGATTCAGGAATTGTAAGTGTAAATAATGTAGTAATCTCAGATCCTAGAATTCCATTTGGAGGAATAAAACATAGTGGATTTGGAAGAGAACTATCAAGATATGGAATGCTTGAATTTGTGAATCTAAAATCAGTTAGATTTTATGATAATCTGACACACCATCATTACGTAGAGTAGATTATTCATTAATGCTGTTTAAGATTCAGAAGAATCGTCTTCATCTTCTAAGTCATCTTCATCATCACATTCTTCTAACTCAACATAAGTGGGATTGCCATCTTCTCTAAAGTAAATCTCAACACAAATATTTGAAGCTAGTGTATTGGCCAAAGTTTCAGCTAATTCCTTTGGAAAATTTCCCAATCTACTGGGATCTGAGGAATATCGATATTCAGTTATTTCATCCTCATGATAAAAATCTAATTCAATATCACCATTGACAAATTTTCTAACTCCCATAACTTGGCCAAATATACTATAAGACAGATCTAACTACCTTGTTCTGATACATCATTTGAAAGATTTTCAGCCAATTTCTCATAATGTTCTCTAGATTTTCCTAAATCATTTAGTTGAGTTCTCTCAATTTCATTAAGTTCATTATCTACTTTTTTGGAAACATATTGTAATCGTGCTTCAGCCATCATGAATAATCTGTTATTTTCTTTCCAAAGATGTTCTGTCACATGTTCAACATATTGTTGCATATCACTAATCAATTTTGTAGAATCGCCTGATGAGAGATATTCTTTAGCAGACTCTTCCATTGCAGTTCCAATTTCTCGTGAACGTTGATGATCAATCAACATCATTGCAATAGGACCCATATTACTAGGCATTCCAGCTTGTTCTAATGCAGGAAATAGAGATTTTTCTTCTTTAGTGTGATGGCAAATATCAGTAAAGTTTTTTGAAAAATCAATAACAGGAACTAAAATTGATTCAGGAATTTGTTTACCGTCATTTAGTAATTGAATTGTAGATTCCATTGCTTTGATGACTTTTTCTATCAAGTCATGATCGCGTCTTAATGATGCTGTAGACATAATAATTTTAAATAAAATCCAATATCTATATCTTATTTATTTTAAAAAAATAATTAAAAGATAGAAATTAGTTAACGATGAATCGTTAAGAGATCGTTTTAACGATTAGAGAGGCTCTTTGATTTTACAAATGCCCAAATCTTTTTGGTCATTTCACTTGGAGCAATTGGTTTATTGCCAAATACTTGTTCTACAGTTTCTTTACGACCTGCAAAATTGATTGCATATCCACCAAATGCTGGTTTTTTTGTTTTTGATTTAGCCTTCTTTTTTGGTGCAGCCTTCTTTTTTGGTGTAGCCTTCTTTTTTGGTGTAGCCTTCTTTTTTGTTGTAGTTTTTCTTTTTGTTGTAGCTTTCTTTTTTACTGCCAATTTCTTGTAATTTTATTTCAAAGAAAGTATAATAACTTACACTTTTACATAATTCAAAACAAGATGATTTTTAAGTCTCTTGATAGATTTAAGACGAAGATTAGGCGAATTTGAGATTTTTCTAAATCCATTTCCCTCAATTAAGGATACTGCATTTTTTCCTCCAATTAAAAATGGGGATAGGGTGATGAACAACTCATCAAAAAGATCATATTTTATAAATTCCCAATTAATAGTCCCTCCTCCTTCAATTAGAACTGATTTGATTTTTTTATCTAAAAGTTTTTTTAATAATAATTTGATATTAATTGAATTTTTTCCTGCGACAATTATTTCTATAGGAAATTTTTTAAGTTTATCAAGATTTGATTTGCTGATTTGATTTGATACAGCTATAATTGTTGAGATTTTATTGCTTGTTTGAATTATTTTTGAATTTTTAGATACAGTACCTTTAGAATCTAAAACAATTCTGATTGGATTTTTACCTTTAGTGTGACGTACAGTTAACATAGGATCATCAATTAAAACAGTATTTTTTCCTACAAGTATTCCATCTACTTTAGATCTTAGTTTATGTAATCTAATACTATCTTGTTTTGAAGATAGTTTTGAATCACCTGTAACAGTTGCAATCTTTCCATCAATAGATGTTGCAGCACTCAAAATTATATATGGTCTAGATTTTTCCATGTACTATTTTTCCTCCAATCATTACTGCTCTAATTGCTGATTCTGATGCTCTATGAACAATTGATGCATGTGGATTGTGCATTGGTTCTAAATCTAAAGCATGCTTATCAAGAAAAATACAATCTGCAATTTTCCCATTTTCAATTATTCCGATATTTTTTTTCAAAACTTTTCCACCATTTATTGTAGCCATTTTAAGAATTTCTTTTGGATCAATTCTTTTTTTATAAATTCCCATAGTTACTTTCCAAAGAAAATCCATTTCTCTAAACATATCAGGTGAATTTATCATCACGTTATCTGTACCTAATGCCAGGATACACCCTGCCTTTTGCATTAATTCTATATTTGGAATACCCTCAGCAAGTGAAGAGTTGGCTCTGGGGCAAATTACAATTCCTTGACTTTTTTTTGCTGCAGTAATAAGATCACTTTTTGAAGCAAAGGTCATATGAACTAAAAAATGAGGTTTCATTGATAATGCCCTTTTTGTTTCAGATTTGCCAGTAACTTTCTTTGATGCAGAAATACTTTGTTTAGTTTCTGATGAATGAATGGCTCTAAGTTTTGTTGTTTTTGAGTAGTGATTTAAAACTAAAGTACTATTCTCATTTGCACCACTAATACCAATTCCATCACATTTTTTGAGAAGGGCATTAAGATCACTAATTTTGTCTGTTGGAAAAGGCTGGTTTTTTCGAATTTCTGGAGATTTTTGATAAAATTCTAGTCTTCCTAAAATAATTGAACGTATGGGTATGTCAGAGAGGGCTTTTTTGAGTAAAATTACTCCATCTAATCCACCTTCTCGAAAATCAACAAATGTGGTGATTCCTTTTCGAAGCATTGAGTGGCAGGTATTTTTCATAAAAATTGATAAATTTTCTTGTGAGGTATTTTTTAGAATTTTTGATTTAGCTCCAAACACCGGATGAATTTTTTCTTCTACCGTACTATTGAGTATGACATCTTTTCCAATAGAATCTCCTATGTGTGTATGCGCATTAATAAAACCAGGAATTAGTAGAAGACCTTCACAATCTATAGATTCTTCATTGATATGTGGTTGAATTTTAGTGTGAATTTTTTTAAATGTGTTATTTTCAATTTTTACATTGGTTCTTAAAACAAAATCTAATTCTGAACCTTGTAATACACTAATATTTTTTATTAACATGATAATTCATAAACTTCAGGTTTTTCTTTTCCTGAATCTCTAATTTCTCGTATAGTATCAAGAGATTTTGTGGCCAATTTTACGGCTTCCCTGCTAGTATTTGCAGTTCCTATTCCACAATTCAAAGAAATTTCATCATTATCTTTTATCATGTCAATGAAATTCTGTACAGAATTTTTTCCATCTTTACTTGCAACTACCATGAAATTATCACCTCCCATGAAAAATGTAAGAGAATTTTTTTCAAGAAAATATTTTGACATTTTTGAATATAATCCAAAAATTATTGATGTTATTTCATATGGTGAATCACTTTTTCTTCGTGAAGTAAGATCATTTACATCTAAATGCATTATTGTAACTTTTGAATCAGATGTATTATTAACAAATCCAAAAATATTATGTTCTTCATTTAAAATAATTTTATTTTTCTTTCCGTCATACGCCTTCAAATTTGCATTAAAAGGAGTATCTCCAAAACCAATTGAAATTGCTAAATGAACATTAAATGATTTTTCAAGTGTTTTTTGGATTTCAATGTGTTCGTCCAATCCAAGTTCATTAGAAACTACAAAAAATTCATCGGCTCGATTAAGAAAGACTAGACAGTTTTTTGCAGAAAATAGTTTTTGTACTTCTTTGTACAATGACGCCTGAAGCATTTGTAGTTCATGTTCCCTATCACTTCCTAATGTTAATGTCCAAGGACCATATCCAGTTATTTTCAATATACTAAGTTGAATCATTTTTGAATCCTCTTCAATTCATTAGAAATTTTTACAACAGCTTCTACTGCTCGTTCTGCAACTGGTCTTATTCTAGCATAGGCATGTCTTTCTTGCATTCCAGGACCAGATATGCCTAAAGATACTGGTTTTTGATATTTTATAGATAATGCTGTTAATGCTTGAACAGCAGAATGTGATATTACTTCATCATGTTTTGTTTGTCCTTTAATTATAGCACCCAAAGTAACGATTGCATCAACATCATTTTTTTGTAATAATGAATCTATAATTATAGGCATGTCGTAAGCACCAGGAACTGTACATGTATACAATATTTTCAATTTCAAAGTATTTGCTTTTTCTTGAGCTATTGCAAGCATCCTAGATGTCACTTTCTCATTGAATTCTGAAACCACTATTGCAATATTCAATACTAATGCACCTTGGCGTATTCTAAAAGTTCTTTTCCATCAATTAATGGAAATCCATTTTGTTTGGCAAATTTCTCTGCTTTATCTACAGACAATGCAGAATATGTTTCAGCATCCATCATTTCACAAATTGCTGTAACAGGTGTCAAACCTGCAACTTGAGCTAGATAAACAGACATTTCAGTATGTCCTTGTCGTGCAGCTAATAATCCTTTAGATGCAATTAACAAAGGAACATGTCCTGGAATTTTAAATGATGATGCAAATTTTTTCTGTTTATTTTCTACATTAAAGATATTTGCCATTTCTCTAATTGTTAATGATCTATCTTTATCAGTAATTCCAGTATAAGTTTGATAATGATTGATAGACAATGAAAAAGTTGGATGATCACCATATGGTGCCAAACCCATAATCATTTCTTTATTTGAAATTGAAGAGTCAGCAAGAATTTCGTGCATGTATTTTAATTCAAGAGATTTTGCAAAATTATTATCAATTGCAATACACAACAACCCACCAGCATGTTGACGCATTCTTGCTACATGTTCAGGAGTAACAAATTCGGCGGCTACTACCATATCAATCTCATTTTCTCTTCCGGCTGAATCAAATAATAGCACAAATTCTCCACGCTTTAGAGATTGTAGTGCTAATTCAAGCGACATGATAAAAATTGTCGGTGATCTAATTATAAAGTTTACTAAAAAATTGGTAATTACCACTAAATTTGTATATAATTAACTTTATTTTAAAATGTATTTTCCAAGAATGTCAGTTTCAATATTAACTTTGTCGCCTATTTTTTTTGTATGAAAGTTTGTAATCTCAATGGTATGAGGAATTAGTGAAACTGATGCAAGAGTATTTTTAATATCAACTACTGTTAAACTGATTCCATCTACTGCAATAGAACCTTTTTTCACAACATATTTTGATAATTTCTTTGGAACTTCAAACCAAACTTGAACTTCTTTTGGTTTTTTTAGAATTTTTTTAATTATTCCAACACCATCTACATGACCTAAAACAAAATGACCTTCGAGTCTATCACCTGCCTTTAAACTTCGTTCGATATTTACAATTCCACCCACTTTTAGATTACCAAGATCTGTTTTTTTGGTAGTTTCTTCAATCATTTCAAAAATACAACTAGATTTGGATAATTTTGTTGCAGTAAGACAAACACCGTTAAGAGCAACACTTTGGCCAATTCTTAATCCCTTGGAATGTTTTCCTAGATTTACAGTCATTTCAATGGCACTTCGATTTTTAGTATTTTTTAAAATTTTTTCAACTTTACCAACACCTTCAACAATCCCAGTAAACATCAAAATTAAATATGAAGCATATGTATAAAATGATTTAGATAAATAATAGAAATTATTTAGAATTGTATTCTTTAAATTCATTTTCACAAAATTGATGAAATACAGTAGATCTATTTTTTTTAGCATCATTTTTGATTTTTTCCATATTTTTGTTTAACACTCCTTGTGCAGCTAAAAATGCATCATCTTCCATTCCTAATTTTTCAAATAATCTTGATTTTGCACGAGGTATTTCTTTAAGGTTTAAATCAATTGTTTGAGCTTTATCATAGTATTCAATTGCATCTTTGTAGTTACCAAGATGACTAAGAGATATAGCTTTATTCATTAAGGCTGTCACATCATTTGAATCTATTAAAAGCGAAGTTTCATAACATTCAAGAGCGTTCTGATGGCGATTTAGTTCATTGAGGGATAATCCCATGCTGTTAAGAGCCCAGACATCCTTGGAATTTGTAGAAAGAATTTGTTTGCATAATTCTAAAACTTGTTCATATTGTTTTAAATTTTCAAGAGCATAGATCTTATTTTTTAATGCATAAATGTCTGAATTTTTTATTTGTAGAACTTTATCGCAATATACTATTGCTTCCTCATATTTTTTTAGATAAATCAAAGATAATGAAATATTCTGAAGTGCGACCATATCATTGGGAATTTTTTCTAATAGACTTTTACAATAATTGTACATTTCCTCGTATTTTCTGGCACTAAACATCCTAGTAATCACATTTGTAGGATCTAGAAGATCAATCATTTTACTGTAATATAATGAAAATTCATTATCTTTAAGCTATTCTCACAAGTAAAATTGAATCTTGTAAAGTTAGACTATAATTATTTTAGAGCTTTTCGTAGTACTTCATTTAATATCTTGGAATAACTGTAAGATGATTGTTCCTGTTGAATCATTTTTGCTTGACGAAGTCGTAATTTTTTATCAAGATCTTCATCAATCATTATTGTAACACGTCTACTCATTCATACCACATATTTTAAATCAATTTTACAATATATAGAGTATATGGAGTGTTCCAAAAGTAGGATCAGTCTTGATTAATAGTAATTACTTTACTAATTCAAGAAGAGATTTTGCTTGTTTGAAATGGACCTCATCTATCATTTTTCCATCAATAGTAGTAGCTCCTTTACCTTTCTTCGTTGATTCAAGATAGACTTTGCAGACTTTTTCAGCCCATAAAATTTCACTTTTATTTGGATGAAATAATTTGTGCACCACAGAAATTTGATCTGGATGTATGATACTTTTTCCCGAATAGCCTAAACTTTTACCAAGTTTGCAATCTTTTTTAAATCCTTTAGAATCTTTTAGGTCCTGCCAAATTGCATCTATTGCTACAACTCCTGACGCATGTGCATCAACTGGAATTTTTGTTCTAGAATATGTAGCCCCATCTGATTCTTTTGTATATTCAACTCTTAGATCATTTAGAAGATCAAAAACTCCAAAGACTACTGCAGAAACTCTTTTTCCAAAAGATGCAATGTTATACGTGTTAACCACACCTTCTGCAGATTCAATAGAAGGGATAATTTGGATTGGTTTTAGCTTTCGGGATTTTTCTAATTTAAATAGCAGTCTTTCAATTTTTTGCATCTCTTTTACATTGTTTACCTTGGGAATTACAATTCCATCAATTCCTTTTTGAACCACTTCTTTGAGGTCAGAAGGGATTTTTCCTGAAGTGGAAGAATTTGTACGTACAAAAATTGAAGATGCATATGATTTTCTAGATTTTAATGCAGATTTGATAAGATTTCTTGCATTAGTTTTTTCATTGTCCGGAACTGAATCTTCAAGATCAAAACAGACAATATCAGCTTGTAGTTTTTTTGCTTTTTCAAGAAATCTAGGATTATTCCCAGGAACAAAAATGAGGCTTCTGAAAAGCTGTGTCATTAAATGATTAAGCGCCCTCTGGCTTCATTAAGATTTTGCCAAAGAGTCCTTTTCCAGTTAACATCTTTGTGTGAGCCTCTGCTGCCTGCTCAAATGTATATGTTGAATCAATTGCTGCTTTAATTTTGCCTTGACCCATCCAATAGAGAGCTTGATCCAATTCAGCTTTGGTTCCTTGTGTTGAACCTAAGATGTTAGTTCCTTTAAAGAAAACATGTCTTAGATCAGTTTTTGCGTCATATCCCGTTGTTGCACCACATGAAACTAGAGTTGCACCATATTTTAGGAGTTGAAGTTGCTTGTTCCAGTGTGTTTCACCGATATGATCAAAGGAAAGATCAATTCCTGGTGCTTCACCTTTTTTCTTTGCAAGTTCTTTTGAAATCTTATAAACTTCCTTACTCCAATCTTCTTTTCTATGATCTACCGCGTAATCCGCTCCAAGTTCCAGACATTTGTCTAGTTTATCAGGGCTTGCTGTTGCAATTACATCGCAATTGTATAGTTTTGCAATCTGAATTCCAAAGCTTCCTACTCCAGAACCACCACCCATAATTAAGACAGTTTGACCTGGCACAATTTTGGCTCTACCAACTAACATATGCCAAGATGTAAGTATTGTCATGGATGCAGCTGCTGCCTCATCATATGATACTCCTTCTGGAATAACTGAGACATTAACTTCTGGTAAATGAGTTACTTCTTGAAAAGCTCCCCATGTTGGACCAGTTTGGAATCCCCAAATGGTTCTTTTTGTACAGTCAAATTCTCTGCCGTCAGTACATGCTTTACAAACTCTGCAAGACATGTTAGAGTGAGATACTACTCTATCTCCAACTTTAATATTTTTAACATCCTCTCCAACTGCGATAACATCTCCAGCTGCATCTGATCCAGATACGTGTGGTAACGGAACAGGAACTGGCTGTCCACGCATTCCCCAAATATCATTATAATTAAGAGCGGTAGATTTGACTTTGAAGACTACTTCATCTGCTTTTGGTTTTGGATCATCTATATCCTGGACTTTGAGGATTTTAGCATAATTATCATCCGGTGCATATTCATTGTATACAACTGCTTTCATGAATTTATCTAATTGCTACCCTTAATTATATTTTTTCTGGATTATACTCGATTTATCTTGAAATCACGTTTTGGTTGCTGAATGGAGAGCAGTATTTGCTTGAGCTGATCATCAGATATCTGACCAGAAAGTTTACCTTGAGTTGCCATTCCGATCAAATATTGTTCAACTAGGTCAGATAGTTCAGATTTTACCATTTTGATGTTGTTTAGTCTCAGTCTAGCCTCAGGTGAAAGAATTTGTTTTAGAATCTGTTCTTTTTGTTTTGATGATTCACTGCCAGTATTTTCAAAAGGAGGTTCATTAGATTCGGGAAAACTCATTTTGAATCTATGTGTAAACTTTCAATTGGGGATTTTCAACAATTAGTTCTTTGAGAATTTCAGTAGCTAATCTGTCTAATTTTTGCATTCCATATTTAGAAATGATTCTACCTTTCTTCTCAACTTTTTCTAAATAACCAAGTTTTTCTAACCCTTGAATAGCATTTCGAATAATTGCACCACCAGCATCTTTGTGATGAGCAGCCCCATATCCAGATGGTTTACCACCACCATAATCTTTTCTTAATTCATTAATTCCAATTGGACCATGAAAGTAAATTTTTCGCATAATTGATGCGCATCTAGTATACCACCAGTCTCGTTCTTGTGGAGGCTTATCAGCATGAGCTCCAGTTTTGACAAATGGAATCCAAGAGGGTGCAGGAATATCTTCATTCTTAAGAATATCTGCGAGTCTTTTTATCAACACATCTGCTGGTACATCGTATACCTTTGCCATAAAGTGAAAAAATTGATAATCGTCTTATAAATCATTGAGGTATTCAGTTAGGTTTCTTAAACACATTCAAGCATAAAATGATTAGATCGAAGTTTTACAAAAAAAGAGTTTGGAATCTCTTTCTAATTCTTGCAATAATAACTACAGGATCTACAAAATACATTCCTACATTCAACAGAATTAAGCTAATTCCACAACCTAGAACTTAGATTCTGAATCCATATCAACATAATTTAGAATAGAGAGACTAGAAATTATCAGAGTAATTACA